>Ga0126342_10004911_pt1 | contig 23092 bp, 26 predicted proteins | sample Cyp1metagenome_FD_92528 | JGI IMG/M metagenome (GOLD analysis project Ga0126342, IMG submission 92528) | Coral microbial communities from Lord Howe Island, Old Settlement Bay, Australia - Cyphastrea 1 metagenome | ecosystem: Host-associated > Invertebrates > Cnidaria > Coral ...
ATTATATACATTATATATATATATTATATACATTATATATATATATATATATTTTATATTGCATATATATATATATTATATTATATTATATTATATTATATATATATTATATTATATATGTTATATGTATAATATGTATAATATTATATATGTTATATGTATAATATGTATAATATTTTATATTACCTATTTCATATTACTTATGTTATATGGTATATACTAATATATATATATATATATGTATTATATTATACATTATATTATTCATATTATATATATAATCATTGTATATATATATATATATCACTGGTGAATCTTCATGAAATGATATTAGATGATCATAAATGATGTTAAACACAAGTAAATCCGATGAAATCAGTGGCCCTTTGCCGGACCGGACCAGGCCTTTGCCGGCCTCTCCCGAGCAGCTCCAGTCAAGGCGAGCTCCAAAAAAATAAGGGTCGGCCTCTGGTGGGGTTCAACAGTGTTATACAAGCGCCAAGGATCCATAAGGGGGGTTTAAACGTTGAAACGTCTTGTTGGTGGTTTCAATATGATGTTTCAATGATTTGCTGACATGTGATGATATTTGATGACATTTGGCCATCAACTCTTTGTTTTCCATTGGCAGTTGTACTCCGGGTGGGTTTATCATCACTGAGATGATTCAAGCCAGCAGTAATCACCTTGGGTCAACTGCCTTGAGACATGGCGAGTTGCAGCAAATCACCGAATTTATAGCGCCGGCAGCATGGCCAATTCAAGACGATCTTCCAAGGAAACTCCAAGCGAGGTTTCCGATTGAAATTTCTTTGGGAGTGGGGAACAGCATTTCCAAACATATATATATATGTATATATATATAGCATCTTTTCCAATATTTTCCAAAGATATTTTGCAAAGATGGGTTTCACATGTTGTTTTCCCCTGATTTCTCCAACCATCTCAGTGCCCAGGTTCAACAGCAGCTGACCTCTTTGCTGTGTTGCGGCTGTGCTGTCGGGGGCCGAGCTCGAGCTAAGGGATATGACCCTTTTGTGGCCATAAAAAGGAGGTCCCCAAATTGGGGGTGCCATGGTTGCTATATATGTTCAACAATCCTTGATTTTCATGGTATTTAATATGTATTTCTTATATTTCTCCCACTCACGGCATGGTTCATGTTGAAACCACTGAGCATCCACGCCAGAGAAATTTACAAAGTGCTGTCCTGCGTTGAAACTTCGCAGTTCAGAGGATGAGTCTCTAGCAGATTCTGGGTCCTCTTTGCTGCAGCGTCTTCCCTTTAGAGCAAGAAATCGAAAACTGGAAGTTCTATTGTCCAGAATCTCAAGGTGCCATCTATGTTGCCGTAATTTGTTGTTCTAATTGGGGGCAAATCTGATTTGTCTAGTTGATGAGATTCTATGCAAACATATGCAAACCAACACCCATGTCCTTTGTCGCAAATAGATCTTGGTGGTCACAGCTATTGGCAATAGGTAACAGCCCACTCCGCGCGAATTCAACGACGCCACCACGAGCATGATTTGGAAGAGGTAATTCACCCTGAAATATGTCCCTGTCAAGGAGATACAAGCCTCGTGTGTTTTTTTTTGCCGGATGGTCATGGATGATCAATGAATGGCGTCCTGCTGGAAATGGGTCAGGTGCCAGGTTTTCAGTATTTGGCCTCAAAGATGCAGGTGCCCAGCCGGTTTCTCACGGAATTTCACACTTTGGTCACAAAACAAAGCCATGTAGGAAAGGTTGGACAAACGCCAGTATATTTGGAAGTTATGAACAGCACTCTCTAGGACTAGGAGTAAAGCTGCACAGCTCCTGCGCAGATCACGATTCCGCTTCCATGGACATAGAAACTTGATGAAACTTGACACATCTCAATCTGATTCAATCTCCACATTAAACACCTCCCAAATGGTCCCGAACATGTGAGCACTCATGTGTAGATCCTCTACTAGAACATGGTTTCTGGATCTTTCTGGGAGCTGTTTAATATCTATCGGAGGATGGGATTATTTGCTGTCGCGTTCAGGCTGCATGTTTGCAGAGGAGAGATTCCCCAGAGGATTCGCCATTTCCATCTGTGCTGGGACCTCAATCGACCCACATGGATGCCATGCTGTAAATGCAAGCTGAGTTGTGAATTTCCGATGCCCAAATTGTCCAAACCTACAATTATGTTCAAATGCATCCATAAGAAAAGAACAGGAACAGTGACTTGCAAATGTGATGAAAGTATGTGAAATATGTGGATGTTTGCTTTCAGCTGCGCTAGTTAGCTAATGTTAGCTACTCGGCCCCATTTCATGCTTCTCCCAGGCTTCGGCTCAAGTCATGTAAACGAGCAGGTCAGATGCAACACAGATGCAACAGCTGGTGATGATCTATGATAGTTCTACCTTGTTATACCATTCTACCTTGTTCTCCCTTTAGCAAAAGCACCATTCTGCGTTGTGGAAGTTGGTAAACGTCGACTCAAGGCATGACCAGCAACGCTGGAAGCTCGCTGGAACCAATTGGACCAATGGTCTTAAAATAGAGAGGGCACAACCAGAACTTAACGACAAAATGGGGCCTCGGCCTTGGCCCCCAACTCGCTTAGAGCCATGAAAGGCCCATATCTTACCACGTTTTGAGCTGCCCCGGGCAAAGATGCTGCTTCAAGCTTGGTACGTTGCTTGCTGTGGACCGAAAAGGAGGTTACAAATGGTGACAACATGTCTGAAATAAGTGTGGTGGATCCGATCTATTGAGGTTTCAACTGCTCAGGACCAGTTCAGAAGCCTTGGCCATGCAAATCCAGCAATACCTTTCCCTAGACATGTAGCAAGCTAAGAATTACAGTACCCCCGGGCCAGGCTTCACAATGCTCAGGTGATCCTACTCTGTGTTACGCTCTTTGTGCTCGCAAGTCCCTGGGCCAATCAGAATGCGTCCCTGCCCTGCTCCGATAGACAATAAACTTCATAAACTGGAGAATGAATTGCAGTTTTCAACGTTGGGAATGTCCACCCTCTTTCATCCTCTTTCCTATACTTCTAGCTCCTTTTCTGTCCTAAGAGTCTCTTTTTTTGAGGTACGCATCGGTACACCAAGCTTTTGAACCTAACATGCAAAAGCTCGCAGAGATTCCCAGAGACATTTAGATATCTATGATTATCTATGATCTTCCGGCTTTTCCTGACCTCTCATGATCTGTGGAGATTCTATGTCGAAAATCGACATCATAGGGCTCTAAGGCCCAGGTCTTCCCAGGTATTCCCATCGTTTCCCAGGGCGGCATTGGTCAAAGCGCCGTGCCCGTGCGCGTGGCCATGCACCAGTGCCCATAGCCACTTCTACACGACTGGCGCAGGAGAGCAGCGCAGATTCGATCAACGAACCGCTTACCCTTTGGTAATCTAACATGGCAATTGAAAATCCATTAAAAAAAACACTGAACATCCATGAAAATCCACTTATAACATCTTATAACATTTTGATATGTTTTAAATGGGAAAGTTGTCCATAAATGGTGGCACTTAGACTCAGACACTCACCGCATGGTTTAAACATCCGTTCGTTAAACCGTCAGAGTTGAAAAGATAAACTTATGTCACTGTTTAACCACTGGTTAATATATAAGCATCCACTGATTTAAGAAGGTTGTCAGCTGAATAGCGTCATCATCGTTGATAAGCCATCAGATCATGTTTCACCGTTCGGATCATGGTTGTTTTTGTGTTCAGCATGAACCAGGCAGACCCATCTCGGTGGCAGCACTACACAACAGCTGATTTGCAGGTCACGACCACTTTGTTCACGAAATCTGGGGCAGATCAATTTCAGATCATCCTATCATATTTATTTCTATTCATATCTCATATATCAATCATATATCCTATCATATCTCATACATCTTAAATTAATTTTAAATTATATATATATATATTTATATGATTTCCGAAGGGAAGGCCAGTTCACCTTATATGTTCACCTTATATGTTCACGCGGAATGCCCGGCGAACGCCAGGACATCACTCGCGAGGTCTTGGCCCTGGAGCCACGGGGGTCCCATCGACAACACCGGCGGCTTCCGATGGATTTCCCGCAGCTCGTTGGAACATTATTGGAAAATGATGGAAAATTTGTTGGAAACACCTAATATCTAATACAATATAAAATATAATATAATGCATTATGATATGATCTAATATTTACTATATACGGTACTTAATAAATCTTAATAATATATGATCGTCACCTAATACTCTTTGCCACGGTCCACAACCTTGACTTTCCAGGTCTAGGTCAGATCCACCAGCCCGGCACAGGTTGGATTCTTCACGGATTTTTTGATGTTGGATGATGTTAGGGGTCCAGGACAAAGGAAATCCACGAAGGGAGCCAGAAGATACCAGAAGTATATATCCAGATTCAGATGTCTCCAGAAGTGTCCAGAAGGTTCCAGACATATTTTAAGGATTTTGAGGAGAGAGAGATGTGATCCGTTACAATCCCCAGGATCCTCTCCGAAACCTCCAAGGAAAGTCCGAATTCTTCTGCAGCAGATCGAGAGGCCATGGAGCCCAAGTAGATCAGTTTCGCTTCCCAATTTTCAAAATGGTTATATGCACAACAAGCAATCATGAACACATTTCATCATGTTTCATTATATGTCCAAAAAAGCTTGCGTTCACAGAAAAATATCAGAGTTCTGTTTATTTGATCCATGGTTCAGGCCAAAACAATAGTCCCACAGTCACGGAGTTGATGTCCCGCAGGAATTTTCCGAACTGCGGAAGCTTCCAGTTGAGTCTTAAGAAATGCATTTCTAGGAATTGCAGTTGCAAAATGTTGCCGGTTGTTGCACGTGAAGTTATTTAAAATCATATAAAATCATGCCACATTGACATGTCAGCAGTGTGTGTGTGTGTCAGTGTAAGTGTGAGTGTGGGTGTCAGTGTAAGTGTGAGTGTGAGTGTGTGTGTCAGTGTAAGTGTGAGTGTGAGTGTGTGTGTCAGTGTAAGTGTGAGTGTGAGTGTGTGTGTGAGTGTAAGAGAGAGAGAGTCTGTGTGTGTATGGGTCGTTCAAAGCATGGACCCCTGCACGCTCCATTTTTGATTTACAACAAGCAGAGGGCGATGACTCGCGTGTGACTGTCGGATCCACTAGCTTGTAACATCTTGTAACTGTGGAATCCACTCGTTTGTGACTGTCTCGAACCATCAACATTATATATTAAGCATCATGGATACCACCGAAATCATCATGATCAAATATATCATCACCATCACCTTGAATCATCACCTCAAGCCCAGCTACTGTATTTCAATTGTAAGTCGAATGAAGTCAGTGGAAAACTACCCGTGTGAAGTCCCAGTGAACGTTATTCCATCCAAGCCGAAACAGGACCCAATCACCAGCATTTGGCCCAAGTTTGCTGCCTTTGCCCACCAAGACACAGCAGGTACAGCATTTCATATATAATTATATATATAGCTATTATATTTAGCTTGATTTTTCATGTACCAGTCGTAGTAATACGTAGTGTTGAGTTGTGCGATGTTGTGTTGAATTGCTTGTAGCTTGGAAGCTTTAAGATTTGAAGGTCAATGCGCCTTCAGTCACTGATGTAAAGAGGGGACATCAGCGATAATGAATTATACTTTATAATACTTTCATGTCAACGATTCCACTCTTGCTGACTGTCACCAAAGGAGGTCCCCCGCTTTTTGCTCTTCAGAGGTATTTGCCTGAGCAGCTGAAAGAGCGTGCACATCTCTGGTTGGGAAATGACCATGAACTGCCCGTGGAACCGCACGAGGTTGGAGTGATTACAATTGGAACAGATTGGAACAAACAGATTGGCTGTTGATTTTCTGTCTGAAAGAATTGACATTTCAAGTCGCAACTTTTAGCCATGAATCTCGAGTCTGTTCAAGTCATGTCATTGGTGGCGTTGAAAAGGCAAGCTGCTTGTGAAGTGGCAAAGTGTGGCAAACATGTCTCCGAATGCACAAAATGTGGTATACGGTATATACTTTGCTTGTAGTTGTGTTTGGCGGATTGGGAATTGCATAATGATGACACGGTTCCAAGTTTTCCATTGTCCACACGGAAATGCGGGGCCCACAGCCATGATACGGAAAACCTGGAAATGTAACGGGCCCGATACGTGCACTGAAATGCAGAGCTCTTTCAAATCCGAAGTGGACTTGATGCTCTGGGATGATGGGTTAGAATCGGTTAGAATATCAAGCACACAGGTTTTCTGGCAGCAATTCCCAAGATGCCAGTTTTGGTAGAGGATTCGCTAACGTTCCAGGCATTGCGTGGGGCTGCTGCTGGAGCTGCTGGAGACTGGTGGCCAGAGCTATTGATTGGTTTGGCAGGTGAACCACGCTTTGCAGGCGCCCTTCGCCAGCCCTTCGCCACGCCACCACTCATCGGCAATTTTTGGGGGTCAAACCAGCTGCGGCAACGAGGTTCTGGCACAGATGCAGATGATCAGTTCACACCCGGGGCTGATGCTGCGGAGTTGTTGGGCCGAGCTCAAGAGATATTGGCAGCGTGTAAAGACCCCAGGATGCATCTTGGCTGATGTCATTCTGTCATGGGACACCTTTTTCCAAGGTGTAGGAACTTGTGAAACGAGAGGCAAAATGTTTTGGGAGATTTGCTGAGGCATTTTATAGTTCAGATATTCTTTCGGGTTCAAAACAGAGATTGAGATTTGGGACCCTTTCATCCGCAATCCATTGTATTTTACCGTTTTAAGACTGCGCTCTGCATTTTTCCGACGGATAGGAAGAGCCAGCTAGCAAACAAAACAGAACAAAACAGTTCTCCGAGGATGTGAAAATTCTACTGACACACGGGTAATAGTAGCATGATTTTTGATAGTTTGTCTGGATTTGAGCGTTTCTGTCCTTGTTGCCTAATAGATTCCTAAAGTTGTTCCATTTCTGCTTGGTATTTAAGCTCCGTTCGGTTCTTCAAGCTGAAACGAATCCCGGTGGATTGGGCCAGGCATGAAGCCCTTGACGGACTAAGCATTCGCTGTGTGCTGGAGAGACTGGGCAGAATCCAAAGCGATGTCCGTTTGATCACCGACATGGCATGGCCAACCATGCACAGTGACATATAATGACATATAATGACATATAATGACATATAATGACATATAATGACATATAATGACAAATATAATGACATGTATAATACAATATAGTGACATACAGTGTCAGTGACAGGGTAAAATCGGAATGCAATTATCCCCAAGAGAGGAAGGGTGACAGAGGTTCAGTTTGGCCACGTGTCGTCCACATATAGTTGAGTGAGCCAGCTCTCGTCATATCGAGTCTCAGGAAAGCTCCGCATCACTTTGTGTGGTTTGCTGAAGCACCTGGCTCTCCAGTTCCATTTGTGGTTTCAGAAACAGCGCCTGGAAGCGGAGCCACGGGATGCCAGGGGATGCCACGGGATTTCCGCACGGGATGCCATTGGCTGTGCTGAAACACTAATCTCTGAGGGCAATGGAATCAGACAACCACATACAGTGGCATGCCTATGGCAGACTTGGCTCATGAACATGGAATGGTCAGTGAATATTGGGCTTTTTGAACATGCCCTCAGGACCTGATTTTGGACTATTCTGCGAAGAATACGGTGATTTTGGTGGTCTTCATTCTTCATTTTTTGTGCAAAATGATGGTGTTCATTTTTAAAAAGTGATAACTCAGTAGTGACAACATGTGATAACTTGGAATTTCACAACGGGATCAACAGCCTGTCAACAGCAATGGCAGTCTTGCGATCGCGACCCGACTGGCCCCTGAGCCCAGGTGATTCAGACCACCTTGCCCATCGATGCAGTCGTATGGTCCATCTACTCTCCCGAAGAGCGTTCCGCAGCTTGAGCCAGTCCAACAGTCCAACAGTCCAACATGGTTTCGCTATGTTTCGCTATGGTTCTATTGTTTGTGGCGATCACGGACCTGTTCGGAAATCCAGAAAGATCAGACTCTTTGCTTTAAGCATCTTTAAGCCATTTGGATCCATTTGGATAATTTTGAAGAACAAAATGGTTTGGATCCATTTGAAGAATTTGAAGAACAAGGACATCTTGAGTTACAATGAGTTACAGGCAACGTTTGAAGTCGTGTTTTTGTGACTTGGTGCATCAGTGCTCGCAGCTACGGCATAGCTGCATCTTTGACTCTGGGAGATCAACACTGTAAACTGGAAGCAATTTCATACAAGTTACTGTGGGGATCTATGGGGTAGAACCTCCCAAAATTCCCAAAGCCAAGAATTGCCTAGCCAAACACCGCACTTCAGCGTGTATTGTGTGAAGATCGGATGATTACTGATATATCTGAAATGATCCAGGCAAACTTTGATGTTTTGCGTCCAACTTTGACCCAGGCTGATGTTTTTTTTTTGGGGCAGGTTTGAAATGGGACAAGAGCCCATTTGTGGCCCATGAGATCTTGCATCCCGGTGGAGTTCAGAGCAGGGCGTTCCGAGATTTTCTGTTTCTCGGTCGCGGTCTAGCCATAGGTCGCCATGGATTTAGCCCTGAGAGATGGGCGCGGGAGTTTTCTGGCCCCGAAACTTTGAGATATGGTCAGAAAATATCAGAAAATGACTTATAATGTCATATACCGATATGGTGTACCGTTAAAAATCCGTTCAATTTGTATGGATGTGGAGTCAATCCTTGTGTCTCTCTGAACAGCTCAAAAGCATCAGATGAAGACCATGTTCATCTTGCACATTCTTGCATTCTTGCACCTTGGATGTGTTTCTGTGAATCCACACCGCTGACGGAATCGCCAGTCGCGTGTTTGTATTTCACTCTCCAAATCCATAAATCCAAGGTACTCCAGAGTCACCATTGCACCTGGTATCAGCGATCGAGATCTTGTACAAGAGCGCTTCCTTACTAGGCTACCAGACCAGTCCCTGGGACCTAACGGAGCTTTGAATGATGTTTTCTCAACTGCAGCCTGCCACGGAAATCTCTGAGTTGTGATGATGGACCCTGGGTGCAGGGGGGAACTGGAGGATGTCAGCATGTCAGCGATATCAGCATTATTCAGCATTTCATGGAAGCACATGACCCAGAGACATTCTTGGACACCTGGTGCATGTGTCCCCATGGCGGGGCAACTGCCCAAGATATTATCTGGACTTGCCCTTTTGCCATTCCCGGTGTTGCTACAGTCAACTTTGAAACCATCCCAGCCCAGTTTTCAGGGCAATGTTGATGTTCTTCATCTATCTTGATCTGATGATATCTTCAACTTAGGAGTGGCTATGCAATTTTGATGTCCTCTTGCTCGGATGAGATAGCTGCTAGCCTTGGCCGACCGGAGCCTTGAATACTCTTGGGACACAAGTTGCTGAGAAACTACCGAGATGTCTGTGATCCATTTCGCTTTCGACTTATTGCGCTTCTTTTTGCAGTTCTCCGTCAGCTGCCGTTTTCTCATTGGATCCGCAAATAATTGGGAATGGATGGTTTGGACATTTGTACTAAGTCTGAGACTGGTTTGATTGAAACTTTCCTGGCATCCGAGCCTGATGCACAGCAGCTCAACGAAGGATTCTACAGACGTGGTTCGGACAAAGGATCTTTTGTCTGCATACATTCTGAAACCCTGCGAACATGGACGCTCGGCATGGTTTGACAAAGGGGCCCTGGAGGGTTTTGTAGATGAATGGTTTGCTGTTTGCTTAGAAGAAAGGCGCTGTCCTCATGCAGGGCTGTTGTAACTCGTAGTGCGACTGTGAAACTCCCCGGAGAGCAGCTTTGTCTGGGAAAAAATTGGCCTTCTGAATTTCTGAAGCCACGTCAGTCACAACCCCAGGCATTCTGCTGACGACGCTTTCGCAGAAGGATGTGGGAAGCCATGTCCCATCCTTCTTTCAACACATGGCACGCAGTGTCGGCAAGCGAAAACCGCTTGAAATGGCGCAGCAACTGGAACGACATTGTCGGCGGTCCTGAAAAAAACAGGTTGCAAGATGTTTCAAGTTCATCAGAAAGGTTAGACCATGATAGACCATGTGCAGTCGATGCTATGCAATGCCTTGCAATGGTTTGCAGCACTTGAACACAGCAATCCCTTAACAGAAGCTGGTGCATTTTGGAACCTGTTCAGGATCAAAGGATGATGACGGGAGTAGATTGTGAATGTCAGGGAAGAATGTGAGAAGTAATGCGTTCTGCGATTCATCTCCAAATTTTCAAGACAAAATAGACAAAGAACATATTTATGCAAGTGCTTCATATGTTGCTTTACAAGGAATTCCATGCAAGCACTATGTTTTCATATGTTTTCTAGATTGCGATAGTTGGTGAAGTCTAGACTCTCCAGACCCCGAACTCGGGCGGTTGTGGTGCAAGTCATTGCCCAGGAAGTTGATCTATTGTGAGAACGATCCGGAGGCCGTGGAACCGTGGATCCGTCCAGACTCTGGTAAACACAACTCAACGGTTTGTTGAGGGGATGCATGAATCAATCTGGATGGATATCATCAGTTTACAAGTCAATTCTTTGTTCCATTTACCACACGTACGTACCAGCCGTACCAGCTGTACCACCGACAGATTCTGCGGAGGTCGTCGGTCCAAGAAGCTGCAAAAAGCCAAAACCAGCCACAAGAAGCCACAACAACGTAGAAATATTCCATAATATTCCGTATACTTCTTGGATGCAACAGTTGGCAACAGCAAGAAGGAACAACAATTCTTGGTCCAGTCTGGTCTGGTGAGTCTGCACTCTGGTGACCCTGAAACGACCCTGAGACGTTTGAGATATGTGATCCATTGTGATCCACAGTATCGACACAATCAACACGGCTGACTTTCAATTCTTTGTGAAGTCCATGGGAAGTCCAGGGGCACACAAGAAAACTTACCAATGACACTTGTCAAGTGTTGAAAGGCATTGTCCAAGGCTGCGATGGGAAGCAATCGCCCGTAAATATTGGTAACAACAGTCACTTTCTGGTGATGCCTTGAAGGGAGGTTATGCCATTGGTGGGGGGATGCGAGGATGACAGAAGTCTAGCCGTGAGGTTTTCCAAATTTGACTGCTGGCTCTGTAGGTTTCAGATCGCTATGTGAGCACGATTCTGAGCCTGTGCAACAGGTGTGGTAGGGCAATTCAATGGAGAGGACAGCCAACAAAAATGCCAGACTCATAAGGGCCAAGATACGGATTGCTTGACGGTGTTTCATGGCTTCAGGATTTTCTTGGGTGGTCACACTCTGACAGGTTTGAACATCCTGCAGCGTTGCATAGCTTCAAAGTTGAAATCAAGGACAGGGGCCATGACCCAGCCACAACACACCCTGGGTTCCGTGGCAGGTTTGCGCAGAAAGATTGCCGGGGACATTCACACCTAGGAACATTTACGGAGGATACTTTCAAAATAAATGGACGAGCCCCAGTTCATTTGTGGCCGGAAATGGCTGAGTTCCCCAGTTCAGGCAGCATCTTAGACGAGATCTAAAGTTGTTAATAGTTGTTATAAGTTTTTTGGGGTTCAACATGGTTCAAACATGTTCAAACTATTTTGGGAAGCACCAAGTGACCAAGTGGTTGTTGTGTCAGTTGTGTCTCATGGATTCTGATGCTGGTCTCTCAGGAGCAACTTCCAGGTGGTCCCAGGCCCATCCCTGGATTACCTGAACAGTGGCTGCCTTCCATCATGAAGGAGGCTGGGCACACCAAACCATGCCCCAAATAGAATGCCAAGCGATTGTGGATGGTTTATAGATGTTTATAGTTTATACAATTTTATAGATTTTTATAGAGAGCAACGGAAATAGAACCGAGCAGACCAGATATGACCAGATACTGGACATTGAACAGCCGCAAGATCTGGAAGAAGAAATCAGATGAGTTCGCACTGGGATGTTGTCTATTGTTGTCTTCTGGCGGCTGCAGCCATGAAGCTGCTGGGGGCACCGTGCCAGGTTTAGGAAACAAAGTCAGCGAAATGCGACGCAATGAACACCCAATGAACATCTCCCCTTTGCAGGTCTTGGAGAGCTTGGCTTTTCCTGCGAGTTGAGGAAAAGAGCAGCAGATGCAGCGACTGTTTCTGTTGGAGACACTCCCATGATCCGATGTGACAAGCTGCGGTGCCAACTGAGCTCATGTGGTCAGCTTGAGAATTGTCACCCGGCCAGCGATGTCGACCAAGTCAACTTAGGCACTGATGGTACCGGGAAACCTAGACTACCCTGCAGTCTTCTAACATGGCAATGTGAGGGGAACCATGCATTCATATGCATAAAGGATTTTCCTACTACATACACAGAAAATCTTTGGATGTTCCATTGCTTGGCACCGTACGTTAGGATTAGAATGGATTAGATGGGTCTCACTCGGTATCACTATGTATCACTGGCATCTAAATTGTCTGTCCCTTCTCGGCCTCTCGGTCCAAGAAAAAAACTCGTGTTTGTTGACACGAGACGCATCATGGCCGGGGTCAAGTTGTGCCTGGGGCAGCGAAATGTGGAGCCCGTTGCGGTTGATTTGCCTTACGTCCCTGTAGCTTTTGGAAGGGATCTTTTGGGGAGTTCAAGATTGTTTAAATGTTCGATGGGAAAGGCTAGCGGCTAGCAGGTTCTGTAATTACCTCAAAGATTGCGACTGATTCGGCCGAACAGTAAACCGACCATGCGGAATACGTACATCTTTAGCAAGCATGTGAGTAATGAGATGTGAATGAATGTGTCATCAACAATCGTAATCATATGAAACTGGTTGCTCACAGCTGCCCCTGTGTCGTTGTTGTCCTTCGTTGCTTCTTTGCTCAGGCAATGGAAGAGGCAGGGTTAACCACGTGGATCCCTTGGTGCTTGTGACTTGTGACGGTTGGAACTTTGAACTTGTCGGAGTCGAATTTAATATTAATGGTGGATAATGGTGGTAAAATTCTAGTGTAATAAAACCTCCTTGGAGTTTTTCACAATTCAGAATCATGGTCAGTGGTTTTGTGATTAATTTCGTGGCAGTCCATGCTATTTGTGGCAGTCCATGATTGTTCAACATGGATTTGAGGGTCATATGACGACAATCAAAGTCTTCTAGAACAGCAAGAAGCAGATCTCACTCTGCATCCCAGGTTTTTCACGCCCTGTGAGGATGAACGCCCTGATGGCCCGTACTGCTCAAATACATCTTTTCTAGATACCCATCGTTTTCGTGGTAGACTTCCAGGTTTACTATAAACTATGATAATTATACATCTATGTTTATACTGTAGTCATGGTTTATCTCTCTCTCTCTCTCTTCGAGTTACTCTGCATGCTCACCAGGGCATACTGTCCCAATTACTAGTAGAATTTATTAGATGTATAGATTATAGATGTATCACCTGGGACAGGTAGGCATCACCGTCTTGATGCTGGACTCCTTGAAAGGCAAGAGTGGTTGGAAGTTGAACCATGTTGAGGTTGGGCAGATGTTCGCCACAACTGAAGCTCAAGCAGTTGCTGCCTATGGTTCATGCTTTTGAGGCCTCAACCTATGGGATTATCTTTTTTTCTCTGCAATACTTGGATTTCTTGTTGCATGTGGTTTATTATCTCAACACTGGTTGCGACAGGTGCAACAGGGAACAGCAGCAGAATCTTGAGCCTTGTGCGTCACTGGGCAGAGGTTCTGGTGCTGGGGTATGGAGTAGCTGAGTGGCAACACATCTTGATTGGTCAGTCGTGATCAGACTGGCTGGTAGGATGTAGAATCCATGAGACATAGCGCTTTCTGCGCACAGCAGATGACGGCAGATCCAGGGATGGGCAGAGAAGGCCCTCCAGTTGCCATGTATCAAGTCCAGGTTTGCGTCCAAGACTCGATTGTTTGGACTTGTTTCTGCCATGCTAGAATGGAATTCCCAAATGCCAAAGACCTAAGAGTCAAATATGGAAATGAACAACGTTCTTGATGTTCTTGCCACCAATTCAAGATGTGTTGAATGTGTTGGCCCCAATTTTCCCAGATTTCAGGACCAGTTGAAAGCCAGAAAACTGGCAGAGTTGAGCCAAGTTGAGGAAAAGCAGAGCAAAGCCACAGTGGCGGAGAGCTTTGCGCGGTGTATGCTGCGGCCATTGATGCTTACAGCTGTCCGAAGGCGACAGCGGTTTGCCAAGTGAAGCGCATAGTGAGCATATTGAGCACTGATTTCTATTGATTTCCATTGATTTCTATTGATTTCTATTGATTTCTGATCAGTGTAGAACTCAAGTCCTTGTGTTTTCTGTGCGCTATAAATTTGGCGATAAATCTGGCTTTTGAATGCTTTTGAATGAAAAGCATAGCACATTTATGCCACTTGGATGTGGAAATGGAACGAGCAAATGACTGGTCAGCACTATTTAAACTATGTCAGACTATGTCTATTTCCATTCAAGCAGTACTTGTAGCTGATATAATGCCTGGCATGTTGCCCTGATGATCTGAATCCTCCTTTAGCCACTCTTCCTATAGGCCACTCAAGATGAAGAATATCGCGAACTTTGTGTCAAGTACATGCTTGAGCTCTGCCATGTGGATGTCCCTCAGCGTTTGCTTTAGCTGTGGATGTGATGAAATGGGGAGATCAACAGAATGTCAGGTGGTGTCAGGTGTCTAAGCCACTAGATATCACCTCTAAAGTGGGAATACATTCTGGATCATTCTGGTATTTCTGTACTGTAAGATCTGTAAGATATGCATAAAATCGACATTGAAAGGTGAAACCATCCCCCTCTAGTGATGATTTGGCAAGTTTACTGACCACATTGGAACATCACCGAAAGGTACAAAAAGACGTTGGAAGAATACGTATAGATACTGTATCCAATGATGAAAGATGGATCTAACATTTGCATACTCGCCTATATCAGCTGAGTCGTGCTTCGTAGTTTTGGTACTGTAGCACCACTGTTGCCTCATGCATTACATCTCGTGTGTGTCCTGAATTCAAGGTGAATGAAGCTCGCGAATTTCACAATCGCCAGAGAGCTTTCGGTGTCCCGACCGGTGAAAGTTGAGACGTGGAGATATAGGTAAGACCAGGTAAGAAGAGAAGAGACAGCTCCAAGAAAGAAATCAAAAAGGAACGCAGGTTTGGATCAGATCGATTGCAGACCCCCAATTCTCCTTGCATATCGTGCATCCACAAAAGGTTCGCATTGGCACAGAGCGAATCACATCCAAAGCATTCCCTTCGCTTCGCAAACTGAGGATGGGTCAAAACCTGTTTATCACCATGTTTGGGGGAATAAACATCCATTAGCCAGCTATTTTTTGGGTATCATCCGGGTACCACGGTTTTGACCCATAACGGACCTGCTCCAGGTGTAACCAGTGATGCCCGGATGTATGCGGCGCGTGCCTCCCTGGAAGAACGTGAAGGAGACGAAAAGAAGGCCATGAAGATTCTTCAGGCGGGACACTGAGCACATCTATAGAGGTTTCTTTAGTCATGGGGAATCCCCACGTCACAATACTTGTTTCAAGACTCAAGACTAAGTCATGATGATTTAATGATTCCGATGATTTGGGGGTACTAGATTCGACTTCGACAGATTCCACATAGTTTCGAACATGTCCAACTGGATGAGAGGTGATGAATAGTTGTCATTGTTTAATGGACTATAAAAATTAGTAAAGCAATTATTTTGATCCATGGTAAAATTGGGATGGTTTCCCTCATGGCATGTGCACCGACTAGGAAGGGATTCGCGCTGGGGCTCAACCTGCTGAACTTCTAAAGAAGCCCGGATCATAGAAACGCAGGTGCCACTGAGCACATCTGGGGGTTCCGAAAATTGGGGTACCCCAAGTCACCATGGGTTTCAATATCAAAATGGTATATATATATAATATATATAATATAATATATATATATAATATTATATATATATATAAATATAATATATATATATATATAACTTGGATGATTGGGGGTACCCCTATTTCGGAAACCCTCATCTGAGCATATCTGAGCAACTGAAAAGACTTGAAAAGAACTGTTTGTCTTCGCATGGAGGGCCAGGGTACTGCTACTTGCAAAGGCCCCTTGCAAGTGAACATGTACAGCACGTATCAGAATCGTCCAAGAAAAGACAGATGACACTTAAAAAGGCTAGAGACATGCTGAGATGGAGGAAAACAAGCTTGTTCCCATTCCGTAGACCAAGGGTCTTACTGCATGTACTCTTGAACTGGAAAGATGATGAAAGATGCGTTTTGGCTCCATCTGATCATATGCGGGACATCAGCTCTGCAATATCTATTTGTAGCATGTCGATGCATTTTTTTGCCTAGAACATGGGACGATTTTACAAAAGTGACGCCTGACTCCAGGAAACTGAGCGCCACAGACATCCCATCCGGTCAGTTGTGAGTGCTACGCAGCCATTTGTGCGGTCTCAGACTGGATTCCAGACATTGCTCGCACCATGTCCTTGGCTCTGGGTGGCCTTCCAAGCGTGCTGCCGGAGGACAAGCTTGCGGAACTCAAGGAGACCGCGGCGAAGCTCTGCGCGCCAGGCCGGGTGTGGTGAAAACATGTGAAAAAACCATGGCAATTGAAATTCAGCCATGAAACAAGACAAAAAAAGGACCGGATAACCCATGAATACCCATGATAACCCTACATGTTAAGCTTTACAACAACGAGGCGGGATAGAGAAAAGTTGGTGGAGATAATGTAGAAGCGTGCAAGGAGATGATTGTGTTATTGTTGACGTTTGTGTGAGAGCGATTGTGTGTTGATGTCTGTGTGTTGATGATTGTGTGTTGATGTCTCTGTGGGGCAGTGATGTTGTGGTGATGTCTGTGTGACAGTGATGGTGTGATGACGTCTGTGTGTTGATGATAGGGTGTGTGTGAAACCACTCCGAGGCCCAAAGCGGCAACGCGCGCACCAGCTCAAGTCAAGTGCCTATGACGTGCCACGCCTGCCACACGAATTGCAATGCACGTGCGCCAAGTCCGATGCCTGCCACACGAAACAGCAGCCAGATGCATCAAATGCTGCGCCTGCCATGCGAAACCATCCCGCACCCAAAAGCGGCAACGCGCGCACCAGCTGAAGTCATGGTGTGATGATGTCTTGGTGATACTGCTGGTGTGATGATGCGTGATACGGAGGGTGTCGTGATGTCTGTGTGATAGCGATTTGTATTGTTACGATGTGATGTGCTGACGGACGGGCGACGGACGGAGGAGAAGGAGGAGGAGGAAGAGGAGGAAAAGGAGAAGCGGGAGATGCAGCACCAAAAATAAGAACCCCACACGGAGATGTGGGGAAAAATAGGTTGAAGTACCAACATCTTGGTTGTAAACTGCAACCTTTTGAAGCCACTTATGTGTCAAGTTGTTGGCGGCCAAGTGTCCGGTACAACCTGTTTTTTCTTTGTAACTTGGGGCCAGGTGACCCATGTTGGTATGTACACCATGCAGTACACAAGAGTTGCGATCGTTTTTGGGGGTCCCGTACCATCAAATCCTGTTGAATGATATTAAATTGTCATTATCTTCAACCCTATTTACTAAATTACTAAATCACCATCATATGTTTCCAATTGTTTGCCCAGCATTGCCTCGCCGCTTTGACCGAGGCAAGGGTTTCTTGGCCGCTGATGAAAGTGGTGGGCCGTGGCTCAGGGCGCGTCACGCAGAAGCGGCCAAGATCCCAGACACTGGGCCGTTGATTCACCGCCATGAAAAATACATAAATAACCCATAAATAACCCGGTTAACCCAAATGAGGATTGGATGGGATTTATGGCTGGTTGTTTTTTTCCTTGTTTTTTCCGGGTCGGGAGTGGATTGGGTGGAAGCATAAGGAAACGGATTGAAGACATGTTGCAGATGATGAGATTGTGGCAGGTGAACGTAGGATTTGGGCAATCTTTGGCATACTTTTAGCCGTAGCCATGTTGAGTGGAATTAGAGCCAGGACAGTTGTTGTGCTGTGACATGCTGTGACATGCTGTGATTCAGGATGTGGCCGAGAACAGGGCAGAGTACCGGTCAATGTGCTTCTCAACTCCCGGCTTGAGCGAGCACATCGGCGGAGTGATCCTCCACTGGGAGACGCTGTTTCAACGGGATGCACAGGGCAAGGCCATTGTGGACATCATCAAGGACAATGGCATGATCCCTGGTATCAAGGTGGACAAGGGCTACAACAAGAACCTTGGATTTGCTGGTCATTTTCTTAACTTTCCAATTGGACAACATAAAGTGGGGAATCTACTGGGAATACCATAGGTGTCCCGTTCGGAAATGATCTACTTGATCTGGTGGATTTTCCATAGCTATGTTCGTTTACTGGAGGGTATCCCCGCTTGTCCGTCTATGAATTACCCAAAATTGATAAGTTGATTGTCTACGACCCAGCCAAATGGGAAACAACCTTCAAGAGATGGAAAAACAAAATCGTACTAGAATAATGGTGCGTTGAAGCTGTCCTACCTTTTTGGGGCTTAAACAATGACTGACTTATATATGATCTTATAATGATTAAGCGGCCTATGTTTTTTTTGGTTCAGATGTGTCCCTTGGACACATCTTCGCAACATTTCGCAACTCCGACAGGAAGGGCATCTGGGGAACCCCAAAAGGCCCTTTGGGACACCCAGAGGTGGCCACTGTTGGCTTGGATGACCTGCAGCAAAGATGCCAGCAGGCAGGGGTGCTCAAATGCTCCAAGCCATTCCAAGCCTGAAATGGTAAAGGACAATGATGGTAAAGTTCTGGTAAAGCATAGTGAACTAGGGGAAATTATGGTAAGTTAGTCTAAACTATGGTACATTGTGGCAAATTATAGATGATCATAGCAACTCTTGGATGGAAAATGGGTAATCGTCCCATAGTTTAAGAATGTTTAAGATATGTTATCTCTTTATCTAGCCATTTTTCTCCATATTTGGTGTATTTGCTTCCAACAAAAGGCCTATGAGCAGGGCGCCCGCTTTGCCAAGTGGCGCAACGTGCTGCAGTTGGACCCGGCGAAGAATATGCCCACAGAGCTGGCGATCGCAGATACCGTGCACACCTTGGCTCGCTACGCCTCCATCTCTCAGAGCGAGGGGTTGGTGCCCATTGTGGAGCCTGAAATCGTTCCCAATGGCCACTCTGCCGGACTCTGCCGCTGTTGGGGCTTGGCGATCGGGCTGGGAACACGACCTGAAACTCTTCTAATGATACTATAATGATATACTACGATGCTCACCAGAACTTGGTCTTTTGTTGGAACACGAACTAAGGCGATCATGACATCTACTACTGCGCCCAAATGACCGAGAAGGTTTTGGCTGCGCAGTTCAAGGCCCTGGCAGACCATCACATCTACTTGGAGGGTGCTGTTTTGAAGCCCAACATGGTGAAGAATGGCCTTGGTGGTCCCAAAGCCAGTGCTGAGACCATTGCCACCCTGACTGTGCAAACTTTGCTGCGCACAGTGCCTCCCACCATGCCTGGAATCTTCTTCTTGTCGGGCGAGTCAGCAAAAAATGAAGACAACGAGGAAGAGGCAACCATCAACTTGAGCACCATGAACAGTCTGTTTGGCAAGCTGCCATGGCACCTCTCCTTCTCCTATGGCAAAGCTTTGCAAAGGACTTGTATTGTCACGTGGCTAGGCAAGACTGAGAACAAGGATGCTGCCCAAAAGGCCTTGAAGGCACGAGCCAAGGCCAACTCTGATGCTTGCTTTGGCAAATACAAGGCAGGCAGTTGTCGAAGCCTTGGACCTGATGATGCTAGCAGCGTGCCTGCTGGACCTTACTGAGGAGTAAGCAAGTGAGCAGCTGCGAAATCCCTGCAGGTGCTCCGCAGCACTAGCAGGCTGCAGGTACCTATTCCTACTATGCTTTCCACAGGATTTTCTATAGCAACGCTAAATCATCAGAGGGTTCTGATTCCAGGACTGGTCTTTGGTGGCCTTCACTTGTTGCAAGCACATTAGTTTGGGTTGTCATGACTTGCAAGTGGGCAAATGTATGTCTCTCAATATAACGAGAGATGCGAAGAGGTTGACTCGGCTCGGTTGTCATTTGGTGCAGCTGCAAGTCATTTGTACAGAGTAGTTCGTTTCAGCGGTGCAGCTTGCAAGGCCGTAAGGCTGAACTTGTTTCAAGCACAGTAATTGGCGCTTCCGTGACTTGCAAGTGGGCAAGGCAAGGTATGTTTCCCAATCTAGTGGCCAGGCTGTTTTGTCAGCGCATTGACACAACCGATATGTCCTAGGGTGTCATCTTGGAAGGTTGGAATGTTGAGAGAGGCTTGGACTGTTCAGTGAACATGGTTTGTTCATGTTTGTTCAATTTGACAAAGTGAGAAGACATTGTAAAAGAACATTGACCTTGCAGTTCACTGGGGAAAGTCATGATTGACGCATGTACAGATTGCCAGAGCTTTCGTTAACCCGTTGGCCTCGCCACAAGGGCGTGGCTTTGCACCTGTTCGGTGGTCCCGCCTGTTGGAAAGAGAGCACCTGTTGAAGAGGACGCACCACGGGAGAAAATGGAGAAAGGAACGAAGAATGATCAACACATACAGATGGGATATGCGTCTGTACCTAGTCTCTATTTATGTGTATCGCTATTGATCTTAAATTATCGTTTACGTTGTTTACGACAAGGAATGTAATGTCAATCATGCAACTAACAACGACAACAAGTAGTTGCACACTGTTGACCAAGTTGGTGATCGTGATGATTCGTGATGTTCATGTTGTTCTTAAGTGGAGGTGATCATTCCTAATGGATGGTGGGCACCCAAGATTCCATGTGGTAAACCCTATAAACCCTAAACCCTGAACCTACATGAACCTACTATTTACGAATGATTGGAGAAAAGTGTGTTTTTCCACGATTATATTCCGGTATCATCATCCGCATGAAGATTTCAATCCTGCTATGCCCACCATTGCGACGATTTCCCAAGGCAGATGGACAGGCTGCAGAGACAGGCGGGATTGGGATCTCCAGGCTTGATGCCATCACCAAAGCTATCCTGCTTGAGGCTCCCAAGACTTCTCAACCTGATTTTTAAAGGCGTAGTAGATTGACCCGCTCCTGCAGCCAAATGAGTTTCTTTGCAACGTTTCAGTGATTTTCAGTGCATAGTCGGTAGATGTTTGAAGTGTCGCTTGAAATTTCATGATGAGATTGGAACCTTGATCGGACGCAATGTCCAATATTGGCAGGAAACGACTTTCCAGCAATCAAAGGCCGCAGCGACAGAATTTGTCTCATCCTTCATGATCCAAATATGACTTTCAGATCGTGTCGGGATGTTCCAACTGAACAGCTGAAGAGTTGGTGGTTCATCAAGAGGAAGGTCATGTCTCTTACTCAGTGGGAGTAAGCGTTCTCAAATTGGGGTTTACCCGCTCTCTATATATATATATGATTATATATAATATATATATATATATGTGGCATGTCAGATGGTGTTTGACAAACACATTGATGCTCTGGCTTGGGCAGGAAGATCGTGCCATGCAGACAGAAGTTGCTGGTCGCAGCATTTCGATTCAGACTGAAGGCACAGTGGGCTCGGCTCCGGGCGTTGAAGATGGGTTCTATTGGGTTCCTGATTTTTTCTCTGGATTGCTGTGCCCACAAGAGTCAGATCAGCTCTGTGAACCAAACAGACAAAAGAGACATGACAAGACTTGCAAATCCGAAGGCTTGAAGAAGGCCTGAAGAAGGTCCAAAGTTTCTGAATAATCCCCAAGCCTCCAAGAGTCTATGATTAATGCATGATGTGTATGGTTTTGGCGTTTTGGCCATTGCTTTGGCAGCTCCTTAGTACAAAGATGAGAAAACGTTGCGTCCCGCTCAAGTGGCAGTCATGTCCTTTTGGTTACTATATTATATATATTTAATATATTACATATTTTTACTTACAAGCTACTGTAGATCAACCAAAGTTCTCCTGCAAAAAGGATCAGTGTTTTTCAGGTATAGGTAATTAGTCACTGCCCTTCATTTTTCTTAATTTTCTTTTGTAGGTGACTCGGGAAGTATCCCAAGCGCATCTTTGCGATATCCTGCGAGGTACACTTCGGCCAAGATCTATGGCTTCGCTGACATTTTTCCGTCGATTGGAGCGAATTCAACGGAATTGCTGCCTGGTGGCCCAGCGTCGCTGCATAGCCTAAAGGGCGTTGCTGCAAGTAACGGTACCCGTGGCGGACCGCAGACGTCATGGTGAGGGGCCACTGCTGGGTGATCCATTTCTGAGGCATACCCTGAATATTTTGGCCAAATCTCACATGAATACCATGAATACCACTGTGTGCGGGGATGCTTCAAGGCATAGCAAGACAACTGTAGCAGAGGTGGAAGCCCATGCTTTTGATGTGAAACTGATTGCTGGAAGCTGGTTGCCGCAACGAACACAATCGAAGTGACGTGTGCCCCATATAGGAGTAGGACGTGTGTCGTTGGGGCCAGTAGCTCCGCTTACTGGCAATAATCAATAGGATGCAATATAGGTTGAATTGCCAACGGACGCAATGTTGCAGCAATGCTGCAGCAATGCCGCAGCAATGTTGCAGCAATGCTGCTGCAATGTTGCAGCAATGTTGCATCATTTGAGGCCTCTTCGACGTTTTTGGTGCATGGAAAGATTTGCGGGACGCCGCAGTCCAAAGAAGACAACAGGTGGGTACTTTATTTTCTGTCTTTATTGGTATTTTCCTGTTTTCCTGTCTTGGTCCATCTTAAGCCTAGAGGCAGTGCCTTGAGAGAAGGGTTTGGGATTATGTCCACTTCTTCTGCATTGGATCTAAAGCCTAATACACCAGCTACTTGTATCTCACAAGTAGATGGTCTTGCACAGTTGCTCGAAGCAGCACGTATTCCGGAGGCATGCACTTCCAAATGATTATGGGCAAATGTCAAAGATAGTCTAGAGTGTAAGGAACCGCACAGAACACTGAAATATATCCCTACAAACCCGAAAGACCAGTTTAACCTGTCCACATTGGTTAAGAACAAATTTAACTTGATCATTTGAAATCGCGCTCTCCGATCACATTTCTAAATCCTTCTAACCACTTGCTGTCAACA
>Ga0126342_10004912_pt1 | contig 23091 bp, 23 predicted proteins | sample Cyp1metagenome_FD_92528 | JGI IMG/M metagenome (GOLD analysis project Ga0126342, IMG submission 92528) | Coral microbial communities from Lord Howe Island, Old Settlement Bay, Australia - Cyphastrea 1 metagenome | ecosystem: Host-associated > Invertebrates > Cnidaria > Coral ...
CCCTCAATCGCTCAGCCAATCGCGTAGCAACCGCGGTACCACAGTGAGCAATCGCGGAAGGGTTTGTTCTTCGTTGATCAGATCATATACATAAAATATAAGTTATGTATTATATAATGAATCCTAGTAGGTTAGTAGTAGTAGTAGTAGTAGTAGCAGTAGTAGTAGTAGTAGTAGTGTAGTAGTAGTAGTAGTAGCAGGAGTAGTAGTAGTAGTAGTAGTAGATTAGTAGTAGTAGGGTTATGTATTATATAATATCTAAAACAAAAAATAAAAGAACACAAAGGGGGGAGCAAAAGAAAGGGAGAGAGAGCGAGGGAAAGAAACAAATACTCGCGCTTAGCCGGTTTCTGACAGGTTTCTGACTGGTTTCTGACTGATTTCTGACCCTTCCGTGGAACTTTTGTCAAGTAGTAGATTAGTAGTAGTAGATTAATAGTAGTAGATTAGTAGTAGTAGATTAGTAGTAGTAGATTAGTAGTAGTAGATTAGTAGTAGTAGATGTAGTAGTAGTAGATGTAGTGGTAGTAGTAGTAGTAGGAGTAGTAGTAGTAGTAGTAGCAGCAGTAGTAGTAGTAGATTAGTAGGAGTAGTAGTAGTAGTAGTACTAGTACTAGTACTATTACTATTACTAGTACTAGTAGTAGTAGTAGTAGTAGTCGTATCCGTACAACCAATCGCCAACCAATCGCTCAGCCTACTAGTAGTAGTAGTAGTAGTAGTAGTAGTAGTAGTACTGGTACTAGTACTAGTACTAGTACTAGTACTACTACTAGTACTAGTACTAGTCGTAGTACTAGTAGTAGTAGTAGTCGTAGCCGTATAACCAATCGCCAACCAATCGCTCAGCCTATCGCGATGCAGGTTTTGGCAATCGCGCAAAGCAGAGTAAACGCATCAATTCATAATTGTGTTATCTGCTTTTACGGACGGCTCCCATATAAATCCATGGATAATATGGTATGTTATCCATTTATGCATCTATGTGGTATTGTTTAAGGTGTGTTTCTATTTTTATGGGCGGATTTTTTGGGTTTTTTGAGTGTTCAAATGAATGGATGGAACCATGATGGAACCATGAAAAGTTACGACATGATAATTAATGGTATTGATATGGATTAACCAACAACAATTTGCGAAGTATATTAGTGGTATTAACCAATATTTTTGTTAGGATATCAATACCAATTAACCATATATCATATCACTAACATGGTATTAACCAAATTGTGAAGTAAACCAGCAAAAATTAGGTTCAATGGAGTTCAATGGAGTGATATGAGTGAGAAACTTGAGCAACATCCGTAGGGATTTAGGGAGTACCTACCGATAAACGAAGATACTTTGGGGATCATTTACTTTACCAAGAATTGGGAATGGTCTGGAAGGGTTAAGAGTGGTGAACCTTACTATGGATAGGGGGTTGGTGGGGGTTGAACCATCACCCAAGCCCAACGGCCCAAGCGCCAAGAGACCCCAACTTCCTGAGTCCTTCGTGCTGGGTCGTGTCCTTGCAACTGGAAACCCCAGTAGCTCCGGTCAAAAGTGGCGAAAATGCCCCATTAAAATATGATTTTCGCAGTAAAACCTCCGTTTATAGGGGATGTTCCATTGCTACGTTTTTATTATACCAGTACCAGTTCGATGATTTTTCCGGCGAAAATCAAAGTCCATTCGGAAGGGATTTTCCATTGGGGTAAGCCAGTTTGGAGGCATCAAAAAATGGCGTTATATGTTATACACCTAGACAATCCTAGACACCATGGAAATGGTGGATCAAACAGGGATGCCAAACAGAATTCACCGACCAAGGGCCCGTCTTGGGGGAAAGTAACCATCCCCCTACGGAGTCCAAACTCTACGAAAAATACTGTAAGCTGATGTTTCAATTAAACCTCACCGATAGCTAAGTTGACTAACTGGGTCAAATAGGCTTATTTTTTATTGAGGATGATATAACTAGATAGTTTCATTGGGGGGTTCAAACCAACTTACAACTACAAGGCCCCAGCCTATTCCTGGTTGAAAAAATACACATCTTGCTTCACCTGCAAGGCAGACGCGCGTTTCCACTCCTGGTTGCTGTCGGTGGCTGTGTCGTAGCTGCCCAGGAGAAGCTGCTCCAACCTCGATGACAGTGGCAGGAAGCCATCCACAGTGATTTACCCTCCGGTAAACTGTCCCATAGCTATGGAACATCACTATAAAATCACCATTTTCAATGGGTAAATCCACCAACAAATGAGATTTAATGTTGACTTAATGAGATTTAACCAACAAATGTGGGGATAGAATGGGATACCGTCTGGCAATCAACATGTGGCAATGGAAAATCCATTAAAAATTGTTCTTTTAATGATTTAATGGGATGTTTCCGTACTAAACCGTGCTAAACCCAGCTTTTTGGGGGATGGTGATGTCACCCCTTTTGGCTGGAAGTCATAGCCTAGCGAAACTAGGATGCCCATGCGAAAGAGCATTGCCAATTACTGCATCGATACCCTGCAAAGAATATGCACACGGATATGTATATATATATATATTTATATTTATATCTACATTTTTTTATTTATATATATATTTATTTATTTATATATATATACACACCTACACACACATATATATATATATGGGTGTGTGTGTGTATGTGTGTGTGTGAGCTGGTTAGTCGATTTTCCCGTTTTTGATAGAGCTTCAGCTGTGCTGAACTGGCCCTCTCCAGGCGGTTGAACCATGTTGAACCTGTGCCACTTGACCCTCTTGGATCCTGCCCTGACACCCCAAGTAGTGGATTTCCCCTCGGGAAAATGAGCCAAATCATCGGCAAATCGGAATGAGCTAGTCGTGGTTACCGCTGGGGGAGATCTATTTCAATAGATCTCAGATTTTGGAAGTTGATAAACTACAGTACCCTCCAGTACTTGAACCGGGCAACGGAAAGTCTGGAAAGTCTTCATTTGCTTCGATGATTGTCCTATAGACTTTCCCATTGCCGTGAATTGTCCAACATAGAGGGGATGTCTTTTTGAACTTTCTCTGGGTGATTCCCATGTCGGTGTACCCCCACCGTATTTCTGGATCTCCGAAGACATGGGGATGTGTCAGGTCATCTCCAGCAACCTTTTTAGGGTGTACAACATTGGAATTTAACCCCGTTGGCACCAGGTTCAACCCAAGGCCATAAGTCGTTAGTTTCTACCCTCTGGTAATTTGTAGCTATTGAAAATGGCAATTTATAGTGAGTTTTCCCATTAAAAATGGTGATTTTCCATAGCTATGTAAACGTTTACCAGACGGTATCCATTTTAGGTATTCCCCAGAGATAGAAACGATTTTCCCGTTTCCTGGGTTCCAAAGTATCACCAAACTAGGTGGTGCCCTCCCAGTTGTAAGTGAGTTTATAACCATTATAACCACCATTCGCTATAGATATACATATCGTAAAACCCTATAATTATAGTGAAATTGGAGTTATAAAGCAACTTAGCTGACAGAAATAAACTATACATCCCACTAAATCACCCTTTGTGTTGCTTAAATCACCATTTTCCCTATGGTGTTCCACCATTTTTGTTGATAAAATCACCATGTTCTTCTGGCTTTCGACCTTGGACCCACGTCTTTCCGAAACCGCGCAGCTGTTTCAGGGCGATCTGGGAGTGGCGCATCGTCTCAAACTCCACCGTGGCATCGCGGCCCAAAACACCAAGCAGAATATCTTGACCCCCCGGGTGCTTCGCCATGTAGTCCTTCCTTGGGCAGTGATGAGCAGGATTAATATCTATCCATATGTGTGTAATTATGCATTTGTTGCTGTAATTTATTGATTTAATTTTGTATATGATTTGTGTTTGTTTGCTTTTATATAGATACTTACTTGTATTTTTTATGCATATTCATTGGTATATGTATGCACAAGTATGCATGTACACATAAACATCATGGGGATATTGGAAAAATCCTTGTCCATCGCATCGACATGCATCGACCATGGCTGCAGCTGAGTCTCACATCGTAGACCTTGCCGAAAATGATGAGCCATCCGTTCCTTAAGGAATGGCTGATCCGGAAGCCACAAAGCAACACCTATTCCCGTAATTGATGTCCCATTTGTAGTGGATTTCCCATTGAGAAAATACTGTAAGGCAAATCATCTTAACCATGCAAATTTATGTTAAGTCATAATCCCATTCATATTCCATTGTCCCATCAGTATATCTAATAATCCCTTCCCCCTAATATTAAACACCCCCCAGAAACCATGGTATAGTAGGGGATTTCCACATGATTGGGACCATTTAGGGAGCGTTTAATATTAGGGGGGTGGGATTATTCCAGTAATATCCCAATAATGTCCCGGCAAATCCAGGATTCTGCTCCACTTCTGCGATGCTAATGCGCCTTGCAGGCCTTGCCCCACTGCCACTAGCCCCGTCATGGCCGCTGACGCGGCCGTGCCGGTGGGGGCATGGCAGGTTGCCCATGGTGGGGCGGACACGCGTTGTTCAGCACAAATTGGGTTTGAGAAGTCATTGAATCTCCATCACTGAGATCTTCTTACACATTTTGGCCTTAGAAAAACTCTTCTGGGCAACATACATCAGAAATAAACCAAACTGACCCGGGATGTCTCAATTCTGACCATCATTTAATCCCATGGCCAGCCATGGGGTCGCCCCAACAGTGCCAGAAATGGTCCTTCGAAGCTGCGGTATGCAACAGTCACGGGGGTTTCCTAAGTCATGGACGTACCCCAAAATGGATGGTTTATAATGGAAAATCCTATTTAGTATTCTAAAGTGACCAATTGAGCCAAATAGGGATAGCTCAAAACCAATGAAATTGAAATTATTAAATTATATATCATATATAACCATCCATTGACCAGCTATTTTAGGGTACCGAAGCTTCCAGGGTTTTGACTCATAACCATATGCGTGTTTGCATTTATAACACCAGGCTGCTCACATTGATTCTACAGTTTTTGATACATGTTACACCACATGTTCTAAGCCAGACACTTGTCATATCCTGTCATCTTGAAACCAAACCAGACAGTGATATTAAAAAAAAAACTGAGGCAATGGCTAGTTGTAGAACACACAGCCATCTTAGAGATCTGGATGAGTTCTGGATGATATCTTTGAAACCATCAATGACAGTTGGCCTCTATTTTCCCTCAAGTCAGCTTCACACTTGGCTACCTTCAAAACATTTTACAACTAATACAACCGGTTTTTGTGGACGTACCCGGCAATCAAACACGGCAAGCTGGGAATTTCCCGATGATTTGTGAGTTTTTAATGGAAAAATCATCTATATAAACAAGTGGGAGACTATGGGTAGCGGCGTGCCCCACAGTCTCCCAAACCACGGGTTTTTTTCAAACCCTCCTCGTAGCCGATTTCTTTGCAGAACTGGAGGAAGTCATCGCAAGAGATCCCTTCTTTGTCCTGTTTCGTGGCTTCAAAAATCCATGGGCAAACCTTGGACCACGGCTTGAAAAAACCCATGGGCAACCCTGGAGATGACCTCAACCAGGTGCCTAAAAATCCAGCCCAAAGAAAGGCACGGAAAATTCTTGCCCCGGCTATGGATAGTTTGGGATGATATCCCAGGTATCCAAAAAATTAGACCCCAACTTCCCCCCAAAACCATTGCCAGCAGCAAACAGAAACCATATTAGGACATTACCAAGTACAGTGTAGCTACAGGCTTGAAATTATGCGCATATGTATGCAAATACAAGTATATATAATTTAAATTCATAATGTACGCCATTAATAATTACATTTCCCAAGTTATCGAGAAAAAAAACACATACCCTCTGGCGATCATAGCCCCGGTTTGCAGATGATTTACCTTTTGTTTTAATGATGGTTTTCCCTAGTAAACTGCTAGATTGCCATATTCCATGGAAATATCCTACAAACATAGTAAACATAGCATCAAAAATATCCCTATCCCGGAGGGGAAAAAAAAAGGTAAAAATCACCAACAAACTCCTTCAGGCTCCACCATTTCTCTGCAAAAAATTCCCATGATGGTTGGTTATCAATCTCCAATCCAATCAAATAGGATCAAATCACCATGTAATTCATGGGTTCAATCAGTTGAACCATGAAAAAACACCCCCTCATCCTATGAAAAATTGCACTAGTGGCTATTTTAAAGTTTCCCTAATTATGGATTATCATCCCCAAAGAACTTCGGTAATTTTTCACTCCCAAGAATTTCACCAATCAACCAGGATAGATATTTGGAATGATTGCGGAGTGAAATCTCCATATTTTTCTCATGGTTATGTCTCGTTACATCAGTGAAATCTGCCCATTTTTTCATGGCTGATTGGTTCAAAACCATTCAAATACTAATTTTCATGCTTCACACTGTGGATGGGCCAGCGAAATCCTGCACCACCTAAAGGATGGTTGACACCCAATGGGATGTTGACCACCTATCAACTGCTGCAAGATTTCGCAACCATCCACCGTATCCCCAGGCGCCTGCCATGGCTTCAACTGCGCCTGTGTGGGCGCGTAGCCTTCCAGCCGTGCCAAGTGTGCCAGCTGCGGGGCCGTTTAAGGAGCCCTGGGCCTGGCGCAAACAAGTCGATTTCATGGGGACTTTCTGTGGATTTGATGTGGTTTTCATGTGAGTTTATTCAAGTTTATCTTGATTTTATTGGAATTTTAGATGGATTTTAGGTGATTTTACGGGATTTCATGGCGATTTCATGGGGATTTCATGGGGATTTGAGGATTTATGAGGATTCGGAATGGGAAGTTGTCCCGATTTGATCGGGTGAGGTTAAAATCGAGATTCACATTTAACCAAGACGATTGAGATTTCATGAGCATTAACCAACAGAAATAGTGATTTTGGTTGGATATGAAAAGATATTATATATATATATATGTTATATAGTACCAACAGTATGGTGTTTGAGCAAAAGACAGGCAGGGTATCAGGGTTGTGCGAAAGCCCTATCGGAAATAGGGAAATCAACGTTGTCCGTTCATTTTTTGGGAAAACATGTGCAGTTCATAATGTTCATTATAATTGGAAATATTGGGACATAAAGGGAAAAAGTCGTTCAAATCATAAGGGGGCTTTACACTTCAATGACATCTCCATTAGCTTCTCATGCTGAAAATCATGAGGTTGGGACCTAGTTATAGGGAGATCTACCAGTTTCCGACTGGGAATTGTTAGGTTCCCTGAAATGGAGAATTTCACCTTCAGAAATGCGGATTACCCTCTGGTAAACTGTCACATAACTATGGAACATCACCATTTTTAGTGGGAAAATCCATGAAAATCCACTATAAATGGCCATTTTCAATAGCTTTTTGTAAGTTTACCAGAGGGTAGTCGGGTTGAACAAGGGGGATCCCAGGTGTCCCATCGACAACTTCCCTTGGAGACGGAGTCGGAAATTTATGGCCTCAATCCATTGAGGTATTTGCGTCGACATGGGAGGACCTGTATAACATGTTTACATATGAATCACATGCGCATGTATACATATTTAAATCTATATATACATGTGCGTGTGTGATTACATATGATTATATATGATTACGTATGATTATGTATGATTATAATTATATATTATTATTATTAAATTATTATATATGATTATATACAATATGATTATATATGAATGGAGCGGTGATCTGAAAAACAAAAAGTTAAGCAGCAAAACAAAATGAATATGTGTTGGTCTTATTTCAAAATGTACCCTCCGGTAAATCAAACATAAACCTCCATGGCGCCTTCACAAAGTCTTCATAGGCCACAGTAAGTCGCCGCACCTGGCCACTCTTTAAATAAAACATGAACAAATAAATGCCAGGAGATTTATCTGGGTAAACTATCATATCATAGTATTTGACTAACCTGAAATAAGGCTATATGATTCACCTTCCTAACCATGATTCCAGTGAGGGAGAACAGTGAGGTCGTTCAAAAAATTACCCAGACAAATGCCATGAGATTTTATGCACATGATTCATCTCATACATACCCTCTGGCAATTTAACGTAGCTATTGAAAATTGCCATTTATAGTGGATTTTCCCATTAAAAATGGTGATTTTCCATAGTTATGTGACAGTTTACCAGAGGGTATGTTTTTTTCATAAAAGAACCAAACATGCCCTTGTTTTCGCAACCGGCTCTTCGCAAAGGCTTGGCGGCTCGACATCTCTGGGGGTCCAAACACTTTTTTGGCCAATTCACCTATAAAAAATGCCCCTTTTTTGTTGTGGGTGAAATCCCTATAAAAATCACCATCAAATCGCCCTAAACTACCCATCAAATCGCCCTAAAATAACCATTTTATCCCCCAAAATAACCAGTTTATCCATTGGAACCCAGGATTTCGAACTGCTTTTTTCGTCACCAGCGCCTGATCAGCGGCACCTGCGGCCGCTAGAGGGCACCCAGTTGAGATCGGAGAGATTTTTTGGCCACGTGGAACTAAGAAATGGCTCGATTTTTGAAGCCACTTGTAAATGACTCCTCAAAATTTTCGAAAAATCTACTGTACAGCATGGGACTAAAACAACCATTTCATGGTGATTTCATATGATTTCATGATTTGATGGTGATTCGTGGAGAGATTTGACCATGGAAAATCCGTGGGAACTAGCCTCTGGTGTCATCAAATGTGGTTGACTGGGAAAAAAAAACCAAACAAAATGAGATTTGCTGGGAAAATCAATGAAAATCATCTGTACATGGTGGACGTTAGCTATGTTAAATAACCAGAGGCTATTTGGAACATATTGACAGCAACATCCAAATTAAGTACGGGGATGGTGTTAATGATTTGAAAAAACTCACAACAACTCTTTTTCAGAGACTGTCCGTTGGCGAATCTTTCCACGTCACATCCAGAGGGTAGAAAGTCACCTGGTGATTTCATGTAAATCCATGGCCAATGATGGGGAAAATCCTTTATACATATATATATATAATTATACACATATTACCAAACAACAACAACAACAACAACAAAAGAACTACCGTAACCTGTCGTATAGTACCTGGCACCATCCAGTGGCCTACCACAATCACTAGCCGCACCTTCCATAAAGCTGGCGACGTGAGCAAGGTGTGATGTATTGCACTTGGCTATCTTCCCCACTTTAGTGGTTCAATAACCCCCCTTGATGATACAAACTTGCCATTGTCTGGAGTCTACTGTCTACTCATGTTGCAAAAATCGAAGTGGACGAAGTTGAAATATCTTCGCCTGCCGAGACAAAAAAAACGGATCAGAATCTGAGTTCCCTGCAGAATCCTTGAGACTTCCATCAATTTCTTAGGTTTCCAGCTGATCATTTTGATGGTTTCTTGTCTTGATCAATGGCAACTCGGTGAAACGCTCGAGAAACAACTCCAAATGTCGAGCTATGCCGCTAACCTTAAACAGGAAACACACGTGTATGTATATATAAATATGTATTATGATTTATTCATTTATTTATATTTCTACTTATATTGAAATTTATGTTTATATTTGTATTTATATCATTGCATATCTACAGGCAACCTGATGCATACATGTATCAATTAATGTATCTGATCATATTTCATTTCATCACAGGTATATCTGTGTGTGTGCACGTGTTAGGTTGATGCATACTAGTATTAATTAGTCATAATCCTTAATTGTGAGATCCATTTCTATGGTCATTTGAGATTTCTAATATGCATATTTTTTAGACAAATCCCATGATTAATCATTATATAATGCAACCTAATTAATGATTAATTAATACTACTAATAATGATTAGTTCTAATTAATCATTAATACTACTACCACATTTTAATAATCAATATCCAATGAATTCTAGAAATGTGGATTTTTCTGTGGAATTTTCGAACAAATCGTCATTTGATAGTGTGGAGGCCATAGCCATCTTTTTGGGTGCAGGTGATGGATCCGTCAATGACACATTGTTCCCATTGTTCCCTAAGATTCCCACGATTCTTCGGGAAAAAAATCACATGATTCAATCATTGATCATCAAAACTGATCTCAAAACTGAGGTAATTCATGATCATTCCCATAGTTCCCCAAGATTTCCCGAGACATGTTCACCCTAACCCCCAAAAATCCACGGAATCCACGTCTTGGCTCCGCGAAAAACGCTCCGCTCCGCCGGCACGACGTTTTCTCCGCGTCATCGCGGCTCTGTTTTCTCCTTGGCGGCCTCGGCCAGATCGGCCAACAGCTGTCGGAAGGCCCAGCTGACCACGAAGCGCAACCAGCCGCAGCAGGGGAAGGGCCTTGGGATGGCAGTTTTCGGCAGTTTTCACAGTTTTCCGTGAAGAAAACCACCAGTAGAAACCTGGTTGGAACGCTAGATTTTCGAGTAGAAAACTCATGGCGCCGTATGTGAAAAAAAAGGCGGTTTACCACATCTGATCGAACTTGACCTGGCAGACCTGGCTCCGGATCATCCACCGTCTCCACATGGTGGCACTACCATGAAGGCATCAGGGGGTTACCTCAGAAACCATGGTTTAGGGAATTTACACGTATTTGGCACCATAGAATGGGCTGTTTAAGATGAACGGGGCATTAGATAGATAGGATAGGATAGGATAGGATAGGATAGGATAGGATAGCTAGCTAGATAGATAGGGATAGATAGGGATAGATAGAGATAGATAGATAGATAGATAGATACACAGTATATCTGAGATCCGCCGGACAGCTCCAAAAACTCCCCCATCCACGCCACGGCGCGTGAAGTTGGAGGTCCAGGTGATCACCGTGTTGCCCTCCACGTCTTGGAAACTCACCCGCGCGCGGTTGTAACCTTGGCTTTTCATGGCAAAATCACATGGAAAATATGGGAAATTCATGGGAAATCCCGCAATAAATGGAGGTTTATGGTTGGAAATTGGTTGGGAACATCGAGTTTTTGAATTCAGATGATGAAACTATGAAACCAGAAATGATCATTTCAGCAATCATCTCTCCGGATCAAAACAGCACCTTGAACTCCAAGCAAATCACTGCCGTCAATGGATTGGTTTAAGGGAAAATCTATAAAATCTTAACCGGAAACCATAGATTTTCCCATTATTCATATGGGGCTTTCCTGTAATCTTTCCCTTAAACCAATCCAATGATTGTAAAATCACCTGCCAGGTGGTGCCTTGTCGATTCTGTTGATATATCTGCCATTGCCAAACCTCGTGAAGCTACAATACTTACCGGCATCATTGGTTCCCAGGTTGCTCAAAACAATAGGCTACCCCAAAATCCAGTGGTGCAAATCATCATGTTCTCCATCTTTCTTCATTTTCAGACACCCATATTCTGTTGATGAAATATTGAAATCAACCAGTCCGACAGTCATCTTTCGTAAGCACTTAATACTCACCCTAAACTGCCGGTTGAATCCCCAAGAATTTCTTGATTTGTGCTGCTAGAACCCGATCAAATCCCATTAAATCCCCTGGTAAACAAACGTAACTATGGAAAATCACCATCTTTCATGGGTAAATCCACTATAAATGGCAATTGTCAATGGCTTTTTGTTAGTTTACCAGAGGGTAAATCCCCTGGTGTTTTCCATGGTTTTCCCATTTAAAGCTCCATGGTTCAAAATTGCCTCATGCGACTGGTAGGCCACGGCTTCTCAATGGTATACTCCAGAAACTGGCCTCGTTCGGCCTCGTTCGGCGCTCGTGACAATCCTGGGTTTACCACCGGGCCTTCCATTGTAACCATTCATTAACCATCAATTATAGACTTATAACCTTTAATTCGGTTATATATCCCCATAGAATGGGGATATATTAAATCAATGGGCACAATCATTAGTTTGTATGCCCATTCATTAACCATCATTGATAATACAGTGGATGGAAGAAATCCTACACCACCAAAAGGATGGTTGAAACCCTATAAATAATGGGATAAACCATCTATCAACTGGTGCAGGATTTCGCAACCATCCACAGTATGTTCCATATATTTTTCCCATAAAACACCATTTCCTCCACCTTCCACCCTCCAACATGCTTGGAGCAAGTCGCCTCTACAACCCGCTCCACGATGCACAGCCCCACGCGCCGCGCGCAGCCGCGGCCGGACCTCGGGTCGCCTTCTTCCAAGATCTGGGGGACGCCCAGGCTGCCACCTGCCATGGTGTCGGATGATGATTTTTGCAGGTAAAACTGGAACAATGGCTACAAACCAATAAGAATTCAGAATGATATTTATAACCTTAAGATGATTTTTGGGGGTAATAAAATTGTGAAAAATTGCTATATACATGAATAATTTGAATAATAATAATGATGTTTATAAATATATATATATATATATTTATATATTTATATTTATACCTTATAACAAAGCATGGTGATCGCCAAGCTACAGCGCATGGATTTTGTGCCCTTTGACATTGCACGTTCCAAGCAAGATCCACCTGCCAGGTGAGGGTCTCTGACGCCCGCCTCAGTGGTGCCGGACCTCAACTGCCCTTTCGCCAGATCTCAGTGCCGGACCCCAATTATGAGCGCAAGAGGCCACATAGAATGTCAGCATAGGAATATATGAATGTCAGAATATACGCCAGATAGCATGTCAGAATGCCTATGCCCGTTTTTTTACAAAACCGGACGGTATGTCAGAAACTATGTCAGAATACTGTGGCGGGGATCACTCGAAGAAAGTAATACTTGGGAGGTGTCACAGCTGGTTCTAACATGTTCTAAGCGTAAAACCCAGACACCATGTGTATTTAAACATGCATTTATGTATACATATTTAAATGTATAGCATATATATATATGTGTGTGTGTGTGGCTATGCTAATGTTGAATCATGGTTAATAACGATCAATGTGATTGGATTTTTTGCTGGTTAACAGGGGCTTTATGATTATATATGATGATTTTATGATGGATTCATAGGCATCTAACCAACCAGCATGGGGATATTCGTGTGAAACGCATGTTCTCACAATCTTTTACAGTTTGCAACTTGGTTACATGTGGTTGGCTAACAACTCTCCCATGGCTGGCTGAACTCGCGTTCGAAACTTCCAAGCTCTCGTCCCCAGACTCAACAGCTGAACCCTGCAGGATCAGAAAGTAGGTGGAGCATTGTGGTAAGCCCAATATTTTTTTCTTGATTTATCATCCCCAGGTTGTTTTGTCTGTTGTGCTGTTGTTGTTTTTTTGTTGTTACGGGGTGTGCCATGCAACTTTAGTTGTAAAAAGAGTTTCGAATCTTGGATTTGCTCAAAATTGCCGGAAAAAAACAAATATTCAGATGCATTCCCTATAGATTCCCCAAATGGTGGATTGAACAATGCGGTTTAAAAAAAAAAATTGCCGACTCGGCAAATCCAGGAAATGCGTGGTTACTTGGATTCTTTATGACGCGCACACCTTGTCTCCAAATCAACTCCAGAAACTCATCGTAGCATTGTTCCTTGGCACTGGAACTGGAGGGAAAGGAGAGCCTCCAAGCATACAACTTGCCAACACTCAGCCGCTCCCAGTTGTGTGATAACCAACTACGGGGATGCTCGCTATATTTTCTATATTAGGGTTTTATGTTATGCCTAGAGTTCAAGGACTTGCGTTTGCCCCTCTACCATCCTCTTACCAAGCAACCAACCAGTCAGAAACCTCCCGAAATCACCATGATTGGAAGCTGATTAGCTGATAGCTACCTCGCCTGGTCTCATCCATTTCCCCGCATAGTGAACATCCGCCAAAATCCTTGCTTTAGTAGTGGGTCACACCGTATAGTGGATCTATTCATGGATCTCCCTCTCTCTCTTTCTCTCTCTGTCTCTCCATTGCCCAAGAATATTTAAAGTGCTAAAAACTGACGGTCTCGGACCGTTCTTCGACGTTGAGATGTCGAAAAAGTGCGTGCACAACAACAACTACAGCTACAACTACAACTACAACTACACGACACGACACCTACAACTACAATACAGTAAATTACACCTACAGCCGCAGCCTACAACTCAACTACCTCTACCACTACGCTACACTACCACTACACTACAACTACAATACACTACACTACCACTACGCCTACACTACACTACAATTGCAACTACAACTGCAACTACAACTGCACTACACCACACTACATCCAGCAGTTGTGGGTGAGGTGACCGACCACTCCAAAAGCACAACTCGAACCACCTTTCGGTCGATCAGTTCGCTCTGTCATAAATGAATCACAACAACTCACCTCTCCTATAGTTTCCTATCTTTTGAGACCTCCGCAACCACCTTGTGCGGTACTACTGGCAATGTATTATATTATGGGTACCCTCTGGTAATCAAACATGGCAATTGAAAATCATCTATAATGATGTTAAAATGGGAAAATCATCTATTAATGGTGGATTACTATAAATGATCTTCCCATCATAAGAAGACGGCAGGTTCCTTCCTGGCCATTCTTCATCTCCAAGAGGGATCCCTCCCAAAGCCAAGGTGCCACATCTAGCCGCACGAACTGCTCCTTCGGATTCTGCAACAACCCCGGGAGCTGTTGTGAATCGTAGCAAATCACTTTTTTGGGGGTTACCTCTTTATTCATCGAGGCTTAAAAAACGCGCTTGACGTTAAGATGACGAGTTGGAAATTCATTCTATACTGGATCGTAAGCTCGCGACAAACCCCCAACAAAATCAGAAATGTGACCACAAACCGACAGCGTATACCCAACAGAAAACTGTAGTAACCCCAAGAGAGAAAAGTCAGTTACCATTGTTTGTATAGGATTTTACCAACTTCTATCTTTTTGGGGTTGCTATTTTCGCTATTGGGCACCTCTTGTCCAGATCAGAAACACATCTTTCCATCACTGAGTCCTCCTTCACTGTGGTGCTGCCCACGTCCATGGCGAGTCCCTGCGGCAACCCCGTTGCTCCGAAGCCAAAATTCGGCAAGTCGTCTTCGTTCACTGCGCAGTGATTAAGCCGCAGTCACGGTGATGATTCAAGTGTTTAGACCCCCAAAGAGGGAAAAAAAAGAGGAAAACATGGTCGCCTGGTGGCATAGCACGGCTGTGATATGCTGTGACCAGTTGCGAAGTGATGATTCTTGGACCGATGCATCTTGGATCATCTTGGCCGCCAGTTGAGTCAGTAATGATCCGAAAAATGCCACGGATGTTGGTGGTTTCCCTTTGAACCACAACAGCTGCCACGGATCACGACGAAATGTGAGAAAGGCCTTCAGCTGTCTACTAACCAAAAAAAAAAAGTTACTGTATTTGTTCTGCCTCTACTTTGCTGATAAACTGAATATTCGGCTATTAATGGTTTAAATCCATTATGATCAACGTGGACCATGCAGGACTTCAAAGTGATCATGCCAACTGCACAAGTGAAACCACAAGACTCCGCAGTGGCACCATTTGCAAACTTTTTGGCCATTAAGAAGAAGATCCTTTGGAGGTTTCTTTCTCAGAATCTTATTAAATACCACCTAAAGGAACCACAGTTGAAACCTTCGAACATCTAATGCCATGATAGAGTCAGCTTTAGTAACAAAAATGCTCGGATGTCCATTCAATGTGAACCAGATGTTTTCGACAACAATATTGTGTTTACTTTATCTGCAAGTTATTGCCAAAAACTCAAGGTCCCTTCCAAAAACAGCTCAGTTGTCCAACAAAACTACCCTCTGGTAAACTAACATAGCTATGGAAAATGGCCATTTATAGTGAATTTACCCATGAAAAACGGTGATTTTCCATAGTTATGTGACAGTTTACCAGGTCGGGTACCTTGAAACACCGAAAACGACCTGTCAAGAAAGGTCGATCTTCGAGGCGGATGATGCTGGTTACCTCTGGGGCCTCCTACACTTCCACAGGCCCCACATATTCCGCCACCTGACCAGACGCCATGTTTCGATTCCATGATCTTCCAATGATACATGGAAGAAATGTCCCACTTTGGAATCGCTAAGTTACCTAAAAAACCATTTTATAACCTCCAATATCATCAATATCACCTCAGTTTGTGATACAGTTGCATATATCTATAGTCTTCATAGGGAGGTTTTCCAAGCAACATGGCCATCACAGTGGGGTGTTTATAGGTCTTTATGGGTTTTTCTTGTGATTTGGGATCAGCAAACTGGCTCTGTAAATTGTTACTGGGTCAAATATCGAGCAATATCCCCCTAAGACCGCATTGTAGTTAGTTCATGTGAATTATATCCCAGGTACATTGGCCATATCCCAAATACCCTCTGAGAATCTAAACTGGCAATGGACTTGTCCCCAGCATTTGATGATTTTCATGGATTTTCCTATTCTCTTGTGCACATTTATGGAGATTTCCCTGCCAGCTTTGTGGCTGCTAACCAATGGCCCATCCAATCCCTATGGCTTGACCGGTCAACTCCAGCCCTTTTTGGCCTCCTAGTTGATTTCAAATGTGTTTAACTACAGTTGAGGATACGGTAGACATGAATCTTCTATTGGCTTAAGCATAAACTACTTTTTTCCTGGTGACTTCCAACCCTTACTCGCAAAAAAAATGGACAGTTCGACCCTGAAATCTTCCACTCTTCCGACCAACTCCTGGCAGGGTCCATTTGGTGGCGCCATGGTAGGCTCAAATTCCCGCCACAGAACTAGTCACAAACAGAAACAAATACGTTATTCCATGGATTTACCCAACTGTAGTTATATCACCATACTATTCCATAGTATACTATAGTTGTACTATTTACCACACTATAGTTATACATAGTGATTGTCCAAAATTTACATGTCCAACCATGCATTGCCATTGAAAACCTGAAGAAAAACAGGAAAAAGTGGCGAATTTCCCCCATTTCTTGGGGGGTGAAGTTGGTCCCAACGAAATCCACGGCAGGCCCCACACACCTGCGGCAAGGCCCGTGCCCACGAGCTCCAGGAGGCGGGGAGCTCCAGGGCTGGTGGCTCAGGGCACCACAATCTGGGAACGACGAAAAATGCTTCGTCAATGTTGATCATAAATTCGTAGAATTTCCCCGGATATCAATTCTCCTGGCATATTTATTTATATATATATATGTATAATATATATATATATATATATATGTATAATATATATATATATATGTATAATATATATGTGTATAATATATATATATATATTTATTTATTTATTTATTTATTTATTTACTTATTTATTTACTTATTTATCCATTCTATCCCCATGAAAATCGCACTTAAAACATCTCCCTTTCCCGGGCAAAGTCGAGCCACGGTCCGCACAGCAACCCCTGCCCAGTCTGCTGCTGCTCTCGCAGCGCGCACACACGGTGCAGCAGGGCTTGGCAGGCCAGGTGCTCCTGAGAGGGACAGCTAGTGGATATATGATATGGGTATGAGTCAAAATGTAAGACCTGGGGGACCACAGATTTAAGTCTATTTTTAGTATTCACCATCCAACTATCGGGGTACTCAATTTTGACCCATACCCATATAGCTATGGTAAATGGGCTTGAGACTGTGTAAGGTGGTGCCCCATAATTGGGATGGTTGGGTTCTTTTTGATACATCTAATGCCAGTTATAAACCAGTTTTCAATGGATTGGTCGAAGGAAAATTTTAACCGGAAACCCCCATATGTATCCATATGTCGTGGCAAAATCCCTGGTTCCGGCTCCGATTTTCCCAAACAAACCAATCCATTTTCAGTTTACCAGTGGTTAAATCATGCTAAAACTTGGGTCTAAGATGGAAATCTGATGGCAAACGACTAGGTAAATCCAAAAACAAAAAAAGGTGGGACCCTAGGCGACCCGTTCCGAAGTTCTGAATGCGTCATCAAAAAGGGTAATATATATTAACCTGGGGCCTAGGGTAAATGATAGGGATTTAATCAATGGGAATTCCAGGATCCTAAAATGGAGGTACTGTATCATATTTTTGGCCATGTTTTGGGGGGATATTCCCTTACATAGGCCTAAAAAAATCTAAAAAATAGGCCTTGTGTATGGTAGGTACCTCCAATTTAGGATCCTGGAATTGCCATTGATTTTACATGATTTGACCATTCATTATCCCTTCATTATCCATAGTCAAAAAAACGATTTCACCCATAACACGGTGACTTCAATGGAGATGAGCTCCGCGCCAGACCCAGAATCATCTGGTGGGACTGTTCAGCAAATTGGCTTCTCAAAATGGGTGGTACGGTCCAAAGGGCTTGTTTAGTGGGGAAACTGATGATTAATAGTGATTCATGTTGATGCTTGGTTGATGTTACATGTTTTCAACAGATCAGAAACCATGCCTCTTAGTTACAAACCACTTGAAGATCGGAGAACCCTGGCTGCAAAGGCTGTTGGAGCAACCCAGCAAGCGCAAATCATTGGCGCAGGTCTTTTGCACCACAAAAAATGGACGAAATCCACGGCTTCAACATCCACATCCCGTGGTTTCCCTGTCATGACTCCCTTGTGAACCGAATTTTGCTGGTTTCGGAGCCCACATTTCCTGAGAGAACTCCGTCCCGTCGCTCGCCTCCACCGACACAGCTGGGAGGCTCTCAACCTGCGGGCCAGGAGAGATTCAGGCTACTCTGTCTGTCTTTCCAGTGGCTTATTACACCAACAATGACTGGTTGGTGGTTCGAACCCTCTGAAAAATATGACTTCGTCAATGGGAAGGATGACATCCCATATATTATGGAAAATATAAAATGTTCCAAACTACCAACCAGATGAAATTCCACAATAGTAGCGGCGTAATATACACACTTGACATTGACCTTTGAAAAAAAAAAAACATTAAAAAAAAAAACATTCCACTTCAGGAAACCTGATTCCAATCATCTCGTGTCCTGGATTTACTGCTTAAAATGCATCTGCTATCTCAACGATGGAAGCCTCAGTGGACCTTTCTGGGACCTTTCTCTTGCCAGGTCATTGGGGGGCTGTTCCTTTGATACCCTGATATATGTTGATTATCCTTTGGAAATACCCTCTGGTTATAGTGATTTAATGGGATTTTATAGTGATTTAATGGGATATTAATGGGATATACCCTCTGGCTATGACTAACATAGCTATTGAAAATGGCCATAGAAATAGTGGATTTTCCCATTGAAAATGGTGATTTTCCATAGTTATGTTAGTTTACCAGAGGGTAATTATGAGCGACTTGTTTGGCCCGAATCATTCGCTAACAGATATATTTCTTTTCAAATGAGGATTTGTTTGAGTGGGATTTGTCGGAGTGAAAAACGACAGAAACCACATGAGCAATTCTTCACAACCGAAATTTGAAAGCTTGAGCACAGCGAAACCACTGTGTGAGAACCCTCCAAGTCATACAGACATGGACTTTTAAAAACTACAAGGTCATGCCCCCCAGTTCCAAGTTGGTCTATAAGTCCATTAACTATAGATATATCACCTATAAACCATAGTTATTGGAGTTATAAACCCCACAAGTTTCCTCTCCACCCGTCTCAGCTAGGCGCATCTCCAGGCCGCATCTCCCCCCCTTGGTTTCCGAGCCCTTTGGAGGATCTCGGCAGCCTCCCGGAATGGTGGCGGAAGGTGGATCTATTGGATAAAACTACCGGTATCTACGCTCTGGTAATTTAACATAGCTATGGAAAATCACCTTTTTTAATGGGTAAATCAACTATTTCTATGGCCATTTTCAATAGCTATGTTAAATTACCAGAGGGTACTGGTAGTGAAGCGTGGCTGGAAAATCTCCTATAAACTGAGATTTTATGGGGAAATACCTAAAGATATCCCCAATAGATCCCATTGTATCCCTCAAAAAAATTGATGGCGAGTCCCTACCCCGGATATTTATCCAGAGATTGATAGCCATTACCTCATTATATTCCCATTCGTTATAACTCCCCATAATCACGCCCCTTCTATATGAATCTAGAAGAGCCCCCAAACAAGATAGAGAAAAAAATGCAGGATGTGAAGTAGATTAGATGTTGTTGAATTTCCCATATTGTTTTGGCGTAAATCTTTAATATCTGTGGCTGGGGGTTGCTACAATGGAGAGCTGTTGGTTACATCCAATTAATCATGAGATATATTCTTGGCCAAAAATGCTGGTGATATCTCTATTGAGCTCATCTATAACATTCTACAATTTAAAATTCCTGTGATATCGCCATCAATATCCTCATTAAAATTAACCATCTCCAGTGCCATATTTGATTTGCCCAGCGCCATATTATTTCACTAGACAACGTATCTTGATGGTGGATTATTGGTATCCGAATGTATCCCACGTTATCCCACTAATATCCCACTAGGATCACCATCAATTCTATCGAATTAGCCATATTGCAATTTCTGGGTTCTAAGTTACAATGATACCCCCATTGATATCCATGAAATTGTGATATTGTACGTATATCTCTGGTGGATGACCATATCAAATGGTTGCTAAAATGTGAATCTTCCCTGGATAACCATATCACGATGTCCCACGATTCCCCTTTATCCCATGTCCCAAAACCATTTCACATACCCTCTGGTAAACAAACATAGCTATTGAACATGGTGACTTATAGTGGATTTACCCATTAAATGGCGATTTTCCATAGTTATGTTAGTTTACCAGAGGGTATACTAATGGTGATATTAACGTATTTAATGGATACAGCACTAGCAATGTTATAGTAGCCATATCAAGCCTTTGATGGTTTATTTCTTGGTTGGAAATATCACCATTAATATCCATGAAATCGTGAGATGGCAAATACCTGATGGATAACTATATCGCCATTCCCATGCTATACCATCAAAATGCACATATATACTGTAGATATTAAATAGGTTCATTAACATCAATCAACATCAATTAACCATATCACAATTTCTTAGCTGTAAATTCTCATGGCATCCTCATTTCTTGGTTATTAAATAAACGGTTTATCAATATCTAAGAAAGATTGTCGTAGATACTTCATACTCTAAGATTCAGTATCTCAACCCCCACGATTGGATACTCATATATATATATCACCATTCATGTCCATGAAGATCTTAGTATGGCTTTATTTCTATATAATCACCATTCATTAAAAAATCGGAACATCCATCAATATGTTATCCATTTCTATGAATATGTGATTACCCTCTGGTAAACTAACATAGCTGTAGAAAATCACCCTTTTTAGCGGGCAGATCAACTATTTGCATGGCCATTGTCAATAGCAAACTGATAAATTACCAGAGAGTATGGGATAATTATGCAAATAATCCACCAATAGTCCATTAATGAATTCATTGGGATTATCCATTGAAGTGTCATCCATTTCCATGAATCTGGGCAAATTATAATAATTTATTAACCTGAAATATTGGAATAATTCCCCCAAAATAAACCATTATTCCAGTGAGGGAGAAGAGGGTTCGGTCATCAGAATCTTACCAGATGAATATATAGTGGTTATAAATAGAATGTCATTAATATGATGGTTGATAGAAATAGCATTGAACTCGAGGTTGATTTATAGAAATACCCAAATGAATTAATAAACCACTATTTCAATCAATTGCCAGTAAATCTTGAAATTTTACCCATCTGGGTATTGAAATCTCCGGAATACCAGTGGTCTATTGAAATATCTGAAATATTATCCCATTAGATACTCCCATTCTACTACCATTTATGTTGCTTAAATCACCATTTGTCCTATGGTTTTCCTATGGGTTTCATGGTGAAATCACCATTTTTCCTATGGTTTCCTCCAGTTTCATGGCTCAAAAGCCGAAAAAAACTTCGCTTGGAGTCGCCTCATCCCAGTGCCCACAGCAGCCCGCCGCGACCGCCGAAGTGGCCAGGCCCTGAAAAAATCTCATGGAATTTACCATGCAAAATATATATGGCAAAAATAGATATAGATCTGATACATGGGAATTGGAATATGTCAGAAAAGAATATCCCAGTTTCCGACAGCTACCCTCTGGTAAACTAACATAGCTATTGAAAATGGCCATAGAAATAATGGATTTACCCAGCTATAAAATTGTGATTTTCCATAATGATAGTTATGTTAGTTTACCAGAGGATATGTATGGCAAAAAATAGATATAGTTCTAAAAGGATAAATATGATGTATGATGGCCAGGTAGCTATTAAATATCATGGGCAATGCTTCCAATTAACCAGCCATGATTAACTATCTTGGTATTTTTTTCACTAACCTGAATTAAAGCGATTTGGGGATGATTCCCCTAACATAAACCATGATTCCCAGTGAGGGAGAACAGTGAGGTCGCTATAATTTACCCACATATGGTAAAAATAGATATAGTTCTAAAATTTGGAATATATGGGAATGGAATAGATCTCATTCAGTTATGGTGATGGAAATGGGATGATATACCCATAAAAATAATAATCAAACTAGTGGTTATTAATTAATGGGATTAAGCAAGGAAAGTGGTGTTTTATAACCAACGCAAGTGGTGATATACAGGGGTGCATCAATATTGCTATGGAAAATCGCCACATTTGATAGGTCGACAATTCATATATAAATGGGCCGTTTTCCGCAGCTAGGCTACGTTAAATTACCACAGGGTAAATGGGGGTTAACCACGGAAAATTGGGGCCCTTGGGCGAACACCCCTCACTTTGTATATTCCATGCATGACGAGAGCTGTCGCAGAGAAGATTTCTGAGTGAAACCCAAGCAACCAACAAGGAATTGAGGCTTAAATGAACTGAGATGCCCTGCAAAAAAAAAAACTCAAGAATCATATCCCACTGTAACATGTCACCAAGATAAGCCCAGATCAGCAAGGTTGATCTGAAAACAGGATACCCAAGAAATTGATGCTTTGACATCACGTTCGCATTAGAATGGCTATCAATTGCAATTGGTGGGAAATCAACCATTTTAGGACAAACCTGATGATATCCCACTATATCCCTATTATAATCATTTATAGTCCCTTTCACTAGTGCACAAGTTGCTCACACTTCTTTTTCGACATGGGGATAGCGATCGGGACAGATCTCTGTCATTGAAAAATTATTGTTGCTATCATACATCGATCACTTACACTTTACATCAC
>Ga0126342_10004913_pt1 | contig 23091 bp, 16 predicted proteins | sample Cyp1metagenome_FD_92528 | JGI IMG/M metagenome (GOLD analysis project Ga0126342, IMG submission 92528) | Coral microbial communities from Lord Howe Island, Old Settlement Bay, Australia - Cyphastrea 1 metagenome | ecosystem: Host-associated > Invertebrates > Cnidaria > Coral ...
AGGCCGTCAGCTCTGCACTCAACTTTCCATTATCGAAGGAAGTCTCGCACAATTGCTTCGTTTTTGATGTTGTCAACTTGGAAAGTTGAGGAAGTCTCGCAGAATTGATTCGTTGTTGAAATTGCCAATTTCGAAAATTGAGGAAGTCTCGCAGAATAGCTTTGCTTTCAAACTAGTTAGAAAGAAAGATAGATAGATGGATAGATAGATAGCTAGATAGATAGTTAGGTATACAGAAAGATAAATAGAAAAATCAGGTAAATAGATAGACAGATAGATAGACAACTGCAACTGCACTACACCACGGTACAACTATAATTTCAACTACAACTGCAACTTCTACTACACTTCAACTACAAGTACAACTCCAAATGCACTTCAACTACACTTCAAGTACAAGAACTACAGCTAGAACCACAACTACAACTTCAACTACACTTCAACTACAACTACAGCTTCAACTACAATTACTACATCTACATACAACTACAATTACTAGAGCCACCACAACTATAACTGCAACTTCAACTACAACTGTAACAACTACTACATATACACTACAACTGCAACTTGCAGCTGAAACTGCAACTACAACTACCACTACAACTTCAGCTACACTTCAACTCCAACTTCCACTTCAACTTCAGCTACATTACTACAACAACAATTACCACGACGCTACACTACAACTACAGCTACACCTACAACTACAGTTTTTTTTCCCAATAGACTCGTGATTGGCTGGAACGCTTGGCAAATGGATTGCAACTTTGGAATGTATTTGGATTTTGTGTACGTATATAAATAAATACAGAAATAAACATATAATAAAAAAAACATATATATATATATATTAAGAAAATGGCGCCCCTCAGTTTTAAATTGGTTTATGAACCCGCTTAACTATGGATATATTCCCCAAAAAACCATCCTAGTTTGCCTTGTTGTGTGGTTCCCACGTTCCCTCACAACCTGGGGCACCATATGTAGCTTATCATGCGTATATATAATTTAACGCAAAATTAACTTCACCCTTACCTGCTTGATGGCACTGTCAATCTGACTGATTTGATGACTTGAAATTATTTGAGGGGCGGCGTTATGCAGTGGATCCAGGGTTTAAATCATCCGTGTGACTAACCATTAGGGGGTCATTCTACATCGTCAGAGAAGTGGAAATCCCCTTACGATGGAGGGTTCAATGGTGAAATCATTAAAACAGGGGACTTTTCATCGCCTTGTTTGATTACCGGAGGATACCTAGCAGCTCGAAATAAACCGCAGTTGAAATGTTTACTGATGGGGTTTGGTATTTAGCACCTTACACAAGTCAAGGTCAAGGTTTATCAGTTTTGATCTAATAGTACAATTATCTTGTAAATATCCTGCAGGGATGGTTCTCGCCAAAGATTATGAGGAACTCAAAGATTGCCTTGTGCCTTGTGCAGGCGAGAATTGGCCCGATGAGTGGCCTTTGTACACAGAAGGCCTGCGACTCATTTGTGCTTCAGAATGCTGGCGTCCATTGGAAATAAACTGTCAAAACAAACAATGGATTTGCTGAAGATAGTGTCAGTTTTCCCCAGTATTCCACCAGAAATAATGCATTTACTGGGAATTGCCTGCTTCATTGGCCCACAGCCTCGCAACATTCACCCTGTGGCGTTGTTTCAAAGCTCTCAACAGATGGTGGTTCAAATCATTTCCAAAAAAATGATTATGAAAAATGGTGTGAACATGATTTTCAAACTACTCAACTGGCTCGAATCAGTACTAAACATGTGTGTGATTGTGTGTGTGACTGTGTGTGTGTGTCTTGTAGAGAGAGTTGGTAAGTGTTCTCATAGTTATGTTCAAGTTTTCGGGTCAAACATCATTTGAACTGAGTTTTTTCACCCCAGATCGTCCATGAATTGCGTGCTTGGTGGTAGCTCACCGCTCACCCCAGTTAGTAAGTGGTTCGTGGTTATAATTTATAACTTCACTTAATCACCATGGGCTCACCCCACTTACCCCACTGATAACTGGGAATATAACGCAGTTACTAGTTGTGGTGAGCCACCATGTGTATTTACCTAATTTTACCCGCAAGATTCCCTCCGGTGAATCATGATATGTCAGGGGCGGCGACTGTCCTTTCCATCTCTTGGCCGCTCTTGCTTGGTGGAACTGGCACCGTTGGTCAAACAGTGGGTTGTATACATTGTGGGATGGTCATACAACCTTTTCAGCAGGGAACTGTAGTGGCAAACAGAAGGACTCCCAACAATGGTGGGATGACCATTATATATATAATTATATATATATATATATTATAATCATATGTATATTTACATATAATATGTGTATATATATATATGATTATAATATGTATATTTACATATATATATGATTATAATTATATATATAATATGTATATTGTATATAATATGTATATATATATATACATATAATATGTATATATATATATATATTATGTATATCATGTTTTTACCGTTGCACATGTGCTGTTACCATCAAAAAATAAAATAAGCTCAACATTTCAGGGAGTTGGGAGAGGGCTGACCTGAATCAATGAATCCATAGGACCCCCTTAAATACTCCAAGAATTGCATGGGTTAGTCCACCAGAAGTGAAAATATATTCAGCAAAGATGTGCAAAGATGGAATTGCTGTCAGCAATATCCAGAAGCCATGGGGTGAATGCAAAAGTTTAGGGTCACGGGGTTTCGTCCTCACCTGATTCCCATGTAAAATCTAGGTTGGAACCCCAAAAGCATGCTATATCACCAGGATGGTTCTTTGTCTTTCAGGTTCCACTAAGATCAAATTTGATTTTGAAGGAGTGCCCAAGCTTAGATGTGCACGCTTTTGTATGAACTACGCCAAACATGACACATGTGATTTCTCAAACATGACTCTAGTAACGCCCAAAAAGGTGGAGACATTGAATTCACCAAATTTCCACTCTTATTTACTGGCTATGATTGGATTCTGCTTTTCTATCTTTATTTGGGGGTTGCTAAAGGGTTCACCCGGCGGCCCATGTCGGAAATCACCCGGAATATGCTGCCAGGTTCAACCAGCATGCTGTGAAAAAGTGGTGCAGGGCGTGACATGGCATGTTGCGCTGAACCAAGCCTATAGTTTAGGTAAACAGGCTGATGAATGGTACAGGTAGTTTTTCATGGAGTCTATATAAATTGGCAATTTAAGGTCTAAAGATGTCAAATTTTAGTTACCAAACATGGTACAAATGGTCGGTTTGAAGATGTTTGAACGGCCTAATAATCCCTATGGATGATCGACATCTCGTACCTCGAATGAGTTATCGATGGAAAATCCGCTAGGTGTATTTGTTTGTAGGGAAATCCAAACGGATGTCCATATCTAGATTCTTTCCCTAAAGAGTACATGTCATAATATATATATATATTATTTTTATATTACAATAATGGTACTGGTCTGGTACTGTTTATGTTCACAGTGTGCATGGTATGGAGACCTTCAGCTCTTGACCTTCAAGCTTGCCGTAGCAGAGTCTGCATAAACGTGTCACAGACTGAGTAAGAGTCAAGACTACAAACCCCATGACTGGACAGATGAACATCGCAACATATCATCCAAATCCAGGTCTTCTGACGCCTTGTCAGCAGAAGTCAGGAGCCGATCCAACACAAATCACACCCCGAAGCTCTAAGCACACAGTCTCAGACCGCAGGGGCATCCGCAGTGGGTGTCAATACATGTCTACGTGCTTCCAAATGAGGATTTGTGGTTAGTAGAATCACCAAGTTGATCCAATCTGGGCAAAATCAGGGCCATGATGACCCCATACATTACATTATATCATACATGGTTATTGAATATATAATACATGTCATATCTCTAACTACAGCATCCTACATCTGAACCAGATGACTTCAGAAACGTCACGAATTTCACGCATGTCTCCAGTGCCAGAGTCGCTGTGAAGCAATTGGGTGTGGCAGACTTTGGAGATCAAACACCACCATGGCAAGCATGAGCATGAGCCCAATGAAATATACACAAACACTTTGTGCAATGAATATATCAATATGAACTGAATTATATTTTGCATTTTAATCCTATTCAGGCTCTAAAATACAGATGTGACAAGATCATTCACAGGCTTCCTTCATTTTTTGATGACTAAGTCCCACTTTCTCCTATCGTTCATGGAAAAATACACATATTATTCATTATTATTCATGGTCAAATCCACATTTTTCCCGGCAAAATCCACATGATCCACATGTTTCACGCTAAAATCCGCATGTTTCATGGTGAGCCCCTCATTTGCAGCGCATCTTCCCCTCCATTTCCAGGTGCTTCGTGCCGCCCGAAGACCCGGAGATTTTGCTCCGCCGCCTGCGGCGCGCCACGCCGCTGCTGCTGCGCGGCTTCGCGGCGGTTGCGGCGAAGGACTGGGAGCTGCAGAGGCTGTGGGAAGACGCGGAGGGCGGAAAGCAGGCGCTTCTTGGGCTGGGAATGGCTGGGTCTGAGCTGGATAGCCATGGGTAGCAGCTATCCATTTAAGTCATGAATGAGTCATAGGAGAGCCATTTGAGTGAGTAATGATTTTCTGGATGAAAAACAGCTTTTTTTTTTGTGCGAATTTCAGACACAAAATCAAATGGTAATTTTCGATCCATAGAGCTGATGATACTGGAGGATGCGGAGGGTATCTGGTGATAGGTACAGATACAATAAACATGACTTAATTAGCATCAGAGAAATTAGGGATTTAAGATGATAGTAGATCATATAAGATACTATGGGTTTACTGACAGTTTATGGGATCAGGACATTGACACGATTTCTGGAGAAGAGGTCACTTAATGGGGTGGTGTTAAACATCCATTAATTAACGCATGTAAGTAATACACGTGTCATGAATGTTGATGGCATCCAAGGGATTACCCTTTGGTAATCTAAGCAATGATACCAATGGTGATGGCTGTTTATTTGCGATTTAAGAAACTATTAATTATCATGGGATATTTGGATATAATGGTAAAAGTGACCCTTTGGTGTCATCATGCATGGACGGGAAGATCATCAAAGTAGCCATTTAAGATTTTGCTCGCTGGGAAAATAAGCAGGGAAATTTATGGAAATGTTGATGTGGGACATTGTGGGACCAAGAGAAGTTAGAAGATTTACCCTCTGGTAAACATACAAAAAGCTATGGAAAATCACCATGCTATTAATGGGAAAATCCACTATAAATAGCCATTTTCAATAGCTATGTTAAATTACCAGAGGGTATAAGATTTATAAGAAGTGTTAAAAGCTGCTGCCCCTGTTAGGTAACTTGAGAGCCACAAAGCTAGGCTAATGGATGGGTATATTTGAGGGATATATCTACAGGATGGGACCCCCCAGTTATGTTTGTTGGTTTATAAACCCCATTAACCATAGTTATCTAGTTCGTTATATCTACCATAAACCATAGAATTCAGCCACTAACATCAACCAACGGTTCACGCAACAACGAACGGGGCCCCGTCCTGTATAGTTGATTGGGTTTATAAGCCATGTTCTAAGTCGACGAGACCACCACAGGTTTTCTCAGAGATATGGGTTAACCATGGTTAACCGATGTGTGATGGTTAGTTAAATCCAACTCGTGTTCTTGCCAAAAATGTCACAGAAATGACATCACATTCCAATATTACCGTGAATATTGACAAAACCCGCTTTTTAAGAATGCATGGTATCATCTAAGATTGGCCGTGTGGGAGCGAGAGTTATTGATGGCTTCCCCACAAATGATACTGCATTTGAATCATAATAACGTATGAATGGGCAGTTTATCATGAAAGGTTTGTCAACACATGCCGAACATTCGCGGTATAGTCCAAGTATATAAGTAACTGAACACAGATAACATTAAAGCACTAGATGTGAAACAACTTTTTTTCTGTAGTAAGAAACTGATGAATTTTCGACAACAAATTTGCGGTTTCGGTTGACTCACAAAAAATGTGTTCGAGTGAGAAACTGTACAGAAGGTGCCTTTAAGGGTGGAAGGATGTGAGATAAGATACAAGCGAAATTGATGCTAGGAAACGAAGCAGTTGAACTACCAGACGACTTGGGAATTGAAACAAGCAACCAAACCACACTATGCACTATAATATATGTTGATATATATATATATATATATATATATTATTCTAATTATAATATGTATATATATATATAATTATGTGTATGTGTATATCTAATTATGTGTATATGTATATACAATTATGTATATATATATACATTTTAAGCAACAGAGAAGAGTGTTCAGTATTGAACATGTGATGAATCATGAATTTACTGCACCAACAAATGTTTTTTGGGGAGTGCTCAAGCAACTCTTTTACTTTGGCTAAGGGTTCTGGCCGTCCTGCGCGTTCGTTTTAGCCAACATTGAATCTAGTGGTGGCTGCATGACTTTGATACACCAGGAAAAGGAACACGGAGGGACCTCATTTTCCCAACAAAAAGAACACATATTTCCAATTTTGTGCGAGTCCAGTGATCGGTTCTGACTTTGTCAACTTCACAACCTGTCAAACTTCAGGTTGAGTTGCAGGTGAGTGGCAGTGATCAGCAGAACTTTCATGGTGCCTGGCTGCAGTTTCAGGCCGAAAACGACTTTTTGTAAGCGACCCTTGTTGGTCGATGATATTTCGTTTGGGGGGTCCGGGGGTTCTGCTTTTGTTTAATGTTTCGTGTTTTTGGGAGTCATATATTGATGTACTATGTAAATCTATATAATACTATCCAGTTATGCAATATTCTTGTGATGATCAACCAGTATGAGAATCCCGCCATTAACAAGCCAGTATCAAGAAAGGTTACTGGAACCCAGCCATGGAATTCTGACGTGGATAAGATTGTGCTGGAAAACTGATAGTAAGATTTTGAATGACCTTATAACCACCAGAAACATAGGATTGATTGAACTTGAAGAGTTTAGGTTGACTTCACTTCAACGAACTCAGCAATGCTATATAACATTACACATTATATCTCTTGGAATTTCAACCGATGTTGACTTGCAGGCGTATAGGATTTAGAATATCCCTTTGATACATATCCTTCGATCAAATGGTCATATGGAGGTTATTTTGAGGTGCTCCTCTCAGCAAGGGGACATGAAATTGTTTGTTGGATTGACTTGCGGTTTCTCCGTGTTTTAACATTGCTCTTATTCCAATTCCTGGGTAATTCCCGCCCATATATATATATATGTGTGTGTGTGTGTATATATATACATATATAAACAGTATATCATTTAATTCCCTTTGTTAAAAGACGTACTTTTTTTTGTGGGGCATTTGTTTTGGCCATCACTAGTTGCTAGTTGCATGGGATGGTCGGGGCCCCCTGGTTGAGGGTTGATATGATATCTTATACTCATCCCCAAACAGATAGTACAATTAGATTAGTATCATAGTATAGATATTATAATTATTGATATTATAATATATTAAAAATGATTTTATAATTGATGCTATAATCATAAAAATCCCAGCAATTTTTGCTGATGATTTACTGTTCTATCTTTCGGGATGAGTGTACCCATTCTAAGGTTGGATTCCGATGAGCATACTGAACAAAAAACACATGTAACTTGACCATGACACAAAATGGAAAATATTGGCGCTGTTGTTTAATCACCTTGTAGTAGTAGTAGTAGTAGTAGTCGTCGTCGTCGTCGTCGTCGTCGTCGTCGTCGTCAACGTCGTCGTCGTCGTGGTCGTCGTCGTCGTCATCGTCGTCGTCGTCGTAGTTGTAGTAGTCGTCGTTGTTGTTGTTGTTGTTCCAAAGATGTTATTAATATTAAACACTCCATGCACATAATATTAAACACTCCCTTTTTGTGGTTCCGAAGATGTGCTAAATCCACTATTGAACCATGGTGTATCAGCATAGATAATCCCAGGTTTCGGCGGAGTACTGCAACGTGTTCCCTTGGCGCAGCTGCAGAGTGCAGCTTCGGAGGCGCAGGCGCACCTGCTAAGTTGGTAAAGATAACGAGGTGAAATCTTGGGTATTTTAGCGCATATAATTATCATGCTTATTGAACTGTTATAAGTTATATAGGTTTATTAGATTATTCTAGTATTTGCAATACTGTAACAATACTATACTGTCACTATACTATACTATACTGTCACTATACTATAGTATACTATATTATATTAAATTAAATTAAATTATATTATATTATACTATCTTGGGTATGATATATTTGAATGGGTGAACATAAACCCACAAACATGACTACGGGGTAGCCCCGCATTGTATCGAGGCATTGTATCAAGAACCATGGTTTCCCGAGTGAAAAGATCTAGTTTCATGCTGGAGTTTCCAAATCCACGCAGGTCTGTATCCACCATCATCGTCTTGATTGTTTCAAGCCGCGAAAAAAAAAGTCCCTCCACCAGGAAGAGAAGCGATCATTGTACTTGGTGCAGCACCTCGGTTCTGACAATCAACTGGACATAATGGGTAATATGTAAAACAAATTCAAACACTGAAAAACATTTGGTACAATTTGTATTACGCTGATATACCAAAAGAACTGGAAATAAATTTGGATGATATTGGATGGTGCTTTTAGTTTGGTTTCCACCTTGATTTGAGCACGGTATCTTGCTACAAAGAGAAGCATGTCAGTGTTTCATTATCATCTTGCAACTTTCCGTTTTTTTCTGGATCAATCAACGGTCAACTTTTTTGTTTGGTCATAAACGGTGGAATATTGGTAGCTTTAACACAAAGTTTTAGGGGTTCTAAGATTGGCCACACTTGTTCACCTGTTCACCCCTCTTTGGGTTGCTGATCCCCAACGTCCATTTCTCAGGGGGCAGCAAACCACAAGCAAGAAAGACTCTCGTATTATTATATATTACTAAGAACCAGCAAAAGGTGCACGAACGACCGAAAGACTCAAGGGTTGGAGATGTAACCTTCAAACTATGCGGCTGAAAGCAACAACTGCACGTCTGTAATTCCATATATATATATTATATATTATATATATATTATATATACACTTCAACAGCGCTAATACTTTTGATTAGATACTACAAATAGATACAAACAGACAATGGATATCTATAGATACCTAGTGTGCTGACATCGACTATATACATATGCATATCTATAGATATTGTGTTCATGATTTGTGGACTTCTATATCGGCAGGATTCGCGTGACGCATGCTACGCTAGCCATGATTTTGCAACAATCACTGGGAAAAATGCATGAGAAACTGGCTTTAGCTAGAAATATTATCAATCAGGGCTTTTACTTTATTAATTTGTCCAAGGAGGAGTACATCCTTACCCACAAGTTTCTATGATTCTATTTTGTTTCTCCCAGTTTGTGATATGGCCATAAACAATTGTTACACCGTACCCGATGTTCAGACAATCCCATAGCATATATATTGTAGATATATATATATATATATACCAGATTGGTTACACATTGCATTATATCCCCCTCGATGTTATTTATGAAATGACATAGTTTCTGATATTACTGCTTACTGTATATAGCAATTTCTCCGCTACATTGAGGTGTCCCATTTGGTCGAGAGGCGCTGAAGATACATCGCTGGAACATTTGCTGCCCAAGGCTGATCTTTATGCGTGACATCTCAGTAGGTCTGCTTGTGAAAAATGTCGTGTAATGGTACACTTATACACTGGTATACAGTATGGAAGGTCCCCAACTTGAGGATCCAACAGTTTTGCTACAAGTCCTTTGAACTTTGCAAACCTGTGAAAAGATGTGGAAAGAACCCCAGATCAATCAATAATATCAACATGTGCTGGTATTTCGTACAATTTTTGATGGCTGTGTTTGACATTCGAGCCCAATCCTGTAAATGAGATTGACTCGGAGCTCGATGAAGAAGAGCAAAGGGAATTACATGATTACATGGAATTTCCTATCATGAAATACCAGTTTATCAAAAAGAGTCTCAACCATATCCAGATCGGAGTGTAACTGTTTGCACTTCATTCAATTAATGTATTGTTGTTTGTTTGTTTGTTTCCTTAAACAATGGATGGCTTGCGGATGTTTTGCGGAATACATTACAATCGCAGTTCAAAGTCAGAACAATGCACATCTCATCACAATGGTTGTCGGTCGTCCCTGTCCCCGTGCCAGTGATTGCCACATTGTGACCATTGTAGTGCCTGGCATGGGCCCTTAGCAAGCTTCTCTACCAACCAATACCCCGAAGTCAAACCCCCAGAGGTAGTTTAATTTTTATATCGCCATCAACGTCACTGTGCGAAAAACATGAGCCATAACTGCTGGCAAGATTCATGATGTTTGCTAAGTGGCAAAAAAATCTGGTGTATATCCCAGCAGATCTTGCAGTTATCCGGGGACACAAGCCAAAACTAGTTACAGATGTTCCATGCTACTAATTGGTTTGAGGGAAAACCTGCAGGACACCTTTTTATTTGGGGCAAAAACACATCGATTTCCCGTTAATTTTTCCCCTGAAATTGATCCATTGGTCAGTTGCATTCATTCCCAACGTTTCCAATTGGTTTAATAGATGTTAGATGTTCCCTGAAAATCCTAATGTGTTCAATAAATAATAAATAGATCTTCCATAACAATAAAGATCCTAACTCATCCAGTAGAGATTCCTTTTCCAACGATCAACAGGTCACGGACCTTGCGCCCTTCACACGCTGCGCGTTCTCCCGCGGGGATGCGGGGAGTCGCTTGGAACTGGATTGGGCCAAACGCTTGGAGTCTGCCAATCTCTGGGCTGCTCGGTGCACGACCTGGCACAAGGTCTCCTATCAACCCGGATTCCCGGATTGATCATGTAATTAGTTCACTGTCTTTGTCAGAAATGTGAAGTATTGTGCCCAAATGTTTATATTTTTTCCCTGTGTGTTTCAGTTTACTTTCAGATTGGTAAATCCAACAGAACTGGGAAATCTACGGGGATACTTTGATATGGTCACGTGAGTCACGTGGTCCTCAAAAAATCGCAAATCCAAGTCATGCTGACACGGTGGTACAAAGAACGGACAAATGGAAGTCCCAATTTGGTAAGGTGATGGTTTCCACATGGGAACATGTGCAAATCCTACTCGGATTTCTGGAATTGACTGCTGTTACTGTACCACTATCTAAGATTGTGTTTAGCACCGACAACGCCATAGATTTTGGATTGGCAGGGCTTGATTTTGACGTTTGACACCATTGGTGGTCTTGGGATTCCTGCAGCCAAAGTTGGATCATCGAGCGTGGGAGTTTTGCTTTAGATTGAACGGCCAATTTTGGGATGAGCTGGTTGGAATTTTAGATAGTTGTGAGACAAGCAGAAAAAACAGCGCACGGGTCATCACGGGTCTCAAATTATTTGGAAGCAAACTTTCCATTTTCTTTTGAGATCTAGCAAGGAAAGAAGAGTTGCCTTGAGGCATCCACCTGTTTTGTGCGCAACTAAATTCGCATGCAAACCATTCCACGGGGTCGGTGGTTTCTCCTGAGTTCAGTTAGGCTGTCCGACAGATACGGATGGATCCCTAAATTTGACATTCTTACAGTATCTGATGTTAGAACATCACAGATCTCAGCGATTTTGGCGTGATAACCTAGGGTAATTATGGGTGAAATGACCGCCAGAGATGATTTCGGATGATATGAAGCCGCCAGGACCTAACGAGGTGCTGCATGTTCAAAAGCCAAGGCTTCGATTGGGGACACACATTCCAACCTGCATTACGACTCCAAGCATGGGTTGCTGGGACCAGATCTTCCTGGATGTTGTGGGGTATGGCTCTTGGCACCTCAGAAGAGTGACCATCAAATCGCCATAGGCTTAGAATTTCTCCCTTGTCCCAGAAGCATTCCCAGCTCAACATCCTGGCCACACGATCTACTGGATTCTGTTGCTGGGTATACTCACTGGATTCTATTGTGTTCCAGGTCAGTGCTATTTGGCTGGATTTGGTTATAATTTCATGGTTATCTTTATGCAAGAAAGAGAACACAACACATTCATATCCCACTCAAAACAGAATCATTTGAGAAGACGTATCTAAAGACACACTCTATCTCTCGCAAAAGGCAACTCTTTTGATGTGTCTCAGCCAATATGTGTCATGACTTGAGGCCCCCCAAAGCATCAGCACCAAACATCCTGCTCAAAAATGAAGATTGTTTGAAAGGTGCCAGTTCAAGACAATTCTCTTTGAACGGATGTTCTTCAGCTGTACACTTCTAACCACATGTTCGCTCAGTACGTTTTAATATTCGGTCTCGCAACAATTTGCGTTCTTTTAAGTTGTTGGAGGTATACAATTTGGAGTTTTGATTGGTTCTCCTTCTGGTCAGTTGCGCAGGTTCATTGGCAAACCACACAAACATCTTGAAAGGGTGTGAAAAGCAGCCATAGACTTTGACTTTAGCCCTCTCCCTCCCACATCTGACTAAAAATGTTGGCTATGGTTCGATTCACCCTTGTACCCTAGCTTATCCCCCCAAAATAGAGGGGATTTACGAATGTTTATTCCCCCTAATATGGAGGACCAGAGGTTATCAACGCCCAAATGTCATATCAAGATACATCAAGTTGGTCAGACACATACCTATTATTATATATATATATAGTTAGACATATATATATATACATATATATACACATAATATTTCTAATATCACCATTGCACCATGCGATGAAATATAATATTACACTAGATAAGTTTTCATGGATGATGTTTGGGATTGGTCAAATCATCCCCAAATGGCCGAACTGATTTGGTGCTCGGAACATATCATCATTGGTTAATCCATTGGTTATATCCCATTATATCTCATGAAAAACTGCATTACCCCATGAAATATGATATCTCATTTTTTATTTCAGAACCCAGATGACATATCAAGTGAAAATTGGTTATATATTATTATATAGATATATACGATATCACGATATCACCAATATATTTTTTTTATTTATATATTATCATATCCTGCTATATAAGGATTGTTTCCGCGTTGATGTAACCATCATATATATATATATATATATATATATATATATCATGCTATTGTATTTCCATTATATTACATCCGCAATATATCCATTGGATGCAAAGAAAAATCCCGTCATATAGATGGTATTAACATATGTTTCTGAACAGTATGGTCCACATCATTTAATTATGATATCAATTAATGGATTAGCATCCATTCATGTTTATATCCATCAGGATTATTTGTGTTAGATTATATCATTATTATAACAATTTTACATTATCCACGATTATATTCATTGATTTCTATATCCATTAGTATCCATGATTGGTTAATATGGTACCATGATCTTATCATACGTTATAGATTTATGCATTATTATCAATCATTACATCACCACTTTTACCACCATTATATCACCATTATCATTCATTATAATAAATCCTTATTGTCCTATCATTAATCATTATTGATCAATGATTAATATAACAGTTATATTATCATCAACTTTCGATTTATCCATTATGATCACTATGGGTATGATAATCTATAATTGACAATGATAAGACAATGGAGAAACCAATCATTATTATATTAGCGATATGTATATATACCGTTATATCCATATCATTCATTATATCAATTTTCATCAATCATTGATATCATCATTAGTATGCCATTATTTGTTTTTACCATCACTATGTCTTCTCATCAATGACAAAGTTATCCATTATCATCATATCCATATCTCATTCATTATATCAATAATTATCAAACATTGTTTTTGACATCACCAGTATTATTTATCATCAACTATAGATTTCTCCATGTCCCCATCGATTATTTTTCCCATTATGGATATTGTAAATTATGATAATATTCTATTACCAATATGTTACAAATGGAGAAATCAATCACACTCCCCAGCCATACTGTGGATGGTTGCGAAATCCTGCACCACCTCGGATGGTTGAAAGCCTAAAAATCATGGGAAAAACACCGTGTTCAACTGGTGCAGGATTTCGCAACCATCCACAGTAGGTTGAATATGACAATTATGATAATATGATATTACCAGTATATTACCATGATGATAATATTATATTACCATTATTAGTATTATATTAGCATTATTCTTATTATATTACCATTCATGGTAATAGGTTGTTGATCCATAATATTTCTCCATTCTGGATCAAACAATCATTGATCCCATCGATAATATTATGTTTCCCATTATGGATCTGATGATAATATTTGATCATATTCTATTTCCATTATGTTACAAATGGAGAATATTACATAAAATTTTTATGTTCCATGATTTACCATTATTCTATTACCATTATTCTATTACCATTATCATTATCATATTCTATCAACCATAGGTTGTTGATTATCATTATCATTATCATATTCTATCATTATCATTATCATTTTCACACTTCCCCGCCATAGGTTGTTGATCCTCCTCCGCGGCAGCAAAGTGGTGGAGCTCTTTCCGCCCAGCCAGACGCCTCGCCTGGGGGCCTACGAGGTCACCGACCCGCTGCGGGCGCATCATTCCAAGGTGACCCGGCGAAGCGTAAACGTTGACGGCGGCTGTAGGACATCATGATGAAATGATAAGTAAATCAAGCTAAATCAACTATAAATCATGGTAAGTCAACTATAAATGGTTATTTTGATAAGTAAATCATGGTAAATCAACTATAAATCATGGTAAGTCAACTAAAAATGGTTATTTTGATAAGTAAATCAAGCTAAATCAACTATAAATCATGGTAAGTCAACTATAAATGGTTATTTTGATAAGTAAATCAAACTAAATCAACTATAAATCATGGTAAGTCAACTATAAATGGTTATTTTGATAAGTAAATCAAGCTAAATCAACTATAAATCATGGTAAATCAACGAAAGTAAATGGGCAATTTGGCATAAAAATTCTCCAGCCATGTTAGTTTACCAGAACATTGTTGAACGGGTAGACCAGGGGTAGATCATGTGAAATCATCTATAACTTGGCCTTTTCACTTCATCAGAGCCCCCAGTGTCCGTGAGGAGGACTCATGCCGCGGCCCGGTAACGTTGCCTGTTTCGTTCGCTCCTCCCAAGTCCATCCCTTCCTCAGCTTGCCACTGTTGGCATGTTTCAAAGCCCATGTCCATAAGATGTTTTCCGCCACGTATATTGTTTGACTTGTTCCATCACCAAAGATTGTGTAGCAAATGATGGTCTCAATGCTATACCATGTCATACCTGTTGCAAAATGCCCTTCGCCCAACAGCGAAACAAGCTGGGATCCCCAACGGGGGCCTCCGGGATCAATCTCTCAGGTATCAAATCCAAACTCTGGGTGATGACAAATCTGGTGTCTACATGTATCTACAATTTGGCCATTTCTAATGGGTAAATCATCTATAAATGGGCCATCTCCCATAACTATGTTGAATTACTGCAACTGCAAAGCGAACTATACCAGGAGAGAGGTCCCAAAAAAACCTAAGATTCACTCAACAAGCACGCCTTTTTTAAAGCAATTTCCAACCCATCAAGAAACCCGACCCCCAGTTTACAAATAGCGGAGGTATCAATTCTCAATCAACCGAATTTATCAATCCTTGGTTGACTGAGCGGTGTTTTCATGCTTTTCAAACGTAAGGAACCACCGAAGTTGTTGAAGCAAGATCAACCTTGGACACCAAAGCGAATCCAATGTGGGCGAACAGAAGAAGTGGCCCAGGGGCACCGTTTTTGCACTATCACCACTGCCATAGGATGCGAAAAAACAAAAACAACAACAACATATATAATATAGTTTTGCTCCTCTTCCCATATTTTTCATGGATACCCATCTCCAGCTGGAAACTTTGGTTTCTCTTCCGAAGATTGAAGGTCTTAGAAATCTGAGAGAGTTTGAACTTTGAAAGCAAACTTGTGGTTCCTTGATTGCTGGAGAGTACTCGCGATCCGTAACCATGGCTTTGTCTAAAAATAGGATAGCCTCGAAGTCCTGAGGTTAACCCTAATTTATCCATTGTGATGGCATTGTTTTTGGTATCTCATATATTTTTAGACTAACCCATATTTGGTAAAAGCAGAAATGGTGTAAAAGATCATGTCGCCATCCAATTTTTCAGGTCCATTGAGTCCATTCTAAACGTTACGGGTTGCCATTGGCGCCTCATGTTGCCATGACCTGAGGTGCCACACTGTTGTTTGGCAGCGCGATTGAAGGGATGTGTTTGTTGCTTGGCTTGTTGCGGCTGACTTGGGATGATGGCTTTCATAGGGCTGGTGCTTTGGTGGGTCGGACCGGCCCAAGGTTTGGCACCTCACAGGCTTTGACCCAATCCACGCTGCTGAGTCGATAGTGAGTTCCACTATGCATCACTCTACCGACCATATCCTTCCCCAAATACTCATCCTATGTTAAACTAACATAACTAGCCAACAATTTTGGCCATGTGGGTTTGTCTGAAAAGGAAAAACATCAACCCTTCCTTAAATTCCCATAGTTTTGGGGCTAATTTCAGGAAATCATGGGAAGAATCAGCAGTTCCAAGGCGCATCAGCTTGTTGGCCAAAGATGCAGCAAGCCAGAAGCTTCCAAACTGAGCTGCAGATGGGCGACTCGGCCCATGGCTTGATGAGACATCTGCATGAAGAACACAGCAACCAATGGGGGCACCGGCATCACCAACATTTGAGATATGTTTCATCAATCCAAGAAAAAATAGGACTTGAATCACCAAAAACATGAGAAACCATGTAAATTGTAGATGTCCCACAAGTCCACCGTTTGTTGAAAATGGACTGGTTCAAATCAGTGTTGAAACTTGAAAGATTGGGAATTGTATCACCAAACATGGCGATTAATTAATAACTATGCTGGCTTATATTGTGGGGGTGTAGCCAGCCGGACATTCTCACCAGCACTGGTTGATTAGATCTCCAATATTTCATCGAAAACAGTTGATTAATAGCATGTTTTTGACAACTATACTATTCAAAGAATGGAATGGCATGCCATACGGGCCCCTTTGTCTTTGTTTCATAAAACATCTGCTGCGGGGGACAGGATTTGAGACATGGGACCTTCTTTTGCGCTTTGGAGTACGTAGTCTTTGTGTCCAACCCCCAGACCCGCGAGCATCTACACAAAATATCTCATGAGTCCTAATGGACTAAATGGGTCAGGTAAACAGGGCTAGGGCTAGGGGACGTCAAATCATTGGTAATTGAACTTATGAGTCACCCATCATGGCCATGATCACATAGTGGTGATATGGGTTAAACTATCGGTCATTTATTTGCAGGCTGTTTTGGTCTGAATTTCAGAGTACTGTTTGGTGAACAGATCGGTGCTATGAGAATCTATCAGTGAATATACTTGATATTGTCATCTTCATGCAGGGTGTCAAACTGTACACTGTATTATTACATATTATCGGAAACCACTTGGCCAAAGATATGGTTCCTTGTCTGAATGTATGTTCGGGAATAGTTTCAATCTTTAGTAAATGCCTAACATGAACAGAAACATATAGAAGCCTAAAATATTTCAGCCCCAAGAACAAAAGGGTTGAACATTGTTCCACATGGAGCCAGCTGTATAACTGTTTGTTTTGCATGTCCAACAAACAGACGTATAACTATATTTGTTAACATTCAACCCAGCTGTTTTTCAAGTTGCTGTATCTGCAAGTATTATGTTTTTAACTATGTCACTATATATATATATATATATATATATATATAACTACTACATTAGTTACTCTCCAGTAAATTAAAATCGACCCTGTCATTTATCGGGTGCGGAAGATTAGTTTGGACTCAATATGACTTATTTTCCGGGTCTATGTCAATTTACCAGAGGGTAAACACACATCCGCAAGTGGTTTCTAATCCATAGATAAGCTCCAACAAAAACTCAATCATGGACATATTGACATAGTCCATATATAACTTGTTTTTTCCAGCCAACCAAAATCCCATAGATCAATAGAGCTAGTCCATATATCACTTACAAAAAAACCTGGGGTTTTCGTTGACCCGTTTCGATGCCCGTGCCAGGAGATGCCTTACTGATCCCTGAGGGCTGGTGGCACCACGTCAAGACCAGTGGCGTCGCTGATGCCTCCGCGGGAGGTGGAACCTGGAAGGGATGAATTTCAGGGGACTTTACTGGAAATTCAACTGGGAGTTGGATTATTGTTGGGTGATTTCTTCATGGGATGAGAAACTGGAATTTTCATGGGACTTGAATGGGATTCTGATAGGGATCCGATATGTGATGTGTGATTTGTTCAAAACCTCCGGTGGATGATTAGCTCGAGCACTAACCAACCAGTTTTTCAAGGGAGGATTTCTATTGTTTTTGAACAGAACACAGGTCTGAGTCAGGTTTTTTGAGATCCAACTTGAGGCGGCAACATGGTGGGGTAGAATTCCATCATGATCTTCTGCCCACCATAAACTTGGGATATGGCATGATATCCCATGATATCACCATGCAACCAGCAACAAACGGGGATATGCACGTCTACTATGAACTCCTGCACCACCACGACAAACATAATGTTTGATTGTTAAAAAAATGATAGACTGATACACTGATAGACCAACCAGTCTGGGACCTAGGAGAAAGAAATGGACACGTTTATATGTTTGAATTTTTATTGTAAACGCCTCCGGGATGAAAATTTCAGAAATCCCTTGTGTGACATTATATGTGTATATATACAGTAAATAATATTATATATATATGCTCTAATGTGTGTGTATATATATATATATCCATAGTATACACATCTATAGTCTATAGAAGATGAGATTTCCAAAAACCTCGCCATTGCCATGTTTGTTTACTAGAGTCCAGGACCTACAAAATCACCAGCACAGCTACAATCCTTCGGCAGACCTCAAATTTGATGCTTATGATTCTCCAGGGCCCAAGGGGTCCCATTATAGTTGACCCAGGACCCTTGATTCATCTTGATTCCATGATCTTCTACGCTGGAAACATGGTGGCAAATCAAGAATGATATTTGAGCATATTTGAGCATTTGATATTAGCACATCATTCTTTATGAATATATCTTAAATGAGATATTATATATTAGATATTATGATATTTAGTGGACGAAACCAGAGGGTGTGCGGATGGTCCGCTGGTGATCGGAACGGCGATGAACACCGCAGGGCAGCCGGTGGCAATCGCCATGAACCTTTGGTGGAGCCAATATGCTCGAGAGCCCAAATCTGCACGGCCCTATATCTTGAGGCGTTTGCTGGGAGAAACTTGGCTCCAGACGTGATATTCCAAATTCTTCAAGTAGAACATTCAATGACCGAGGAAGAGCCAAGCTGTCTTAATCCTGCTAAAGTCATGGCAAACTATACATACTTTTCTACCATATATTGTTTTTTGGGTGCTACTATATAGTGTGGAACTGTGACGTAGATTGACCAATGAACATGCAACTATTGACCAATTAGACAAGAGATATCAACAACCAGGTCGTTTAAAGTGGCAACATCTAGGGGACACCAAAATCAACAATGTGACGGTCGATTTTTGGAGTGTAAACCAATGCTTGGAAGCTTCCATTGTTTCGATTGTGGGGCGCTCGTTCACTGGAGATCACCATTGGGGATGAAGCTCGCTGGCGGCATCAAAACAAGTAGTCTCCTGAGGAACCCATGGAATGGTTGATTCAAACTGGTTTCTCTTGCATATGTTGCAACCATTGTATGGCACTATGGTTCTTTTTATATGGTTGATGTTCGATCTTAAGCATTTTTGGTCAAATCCCCGCCAGAAACTCGCATTTAGGCATTGAATCTACAGTCCTTTTGTTCGCCCCCAAAGATCATCAAAGATCTTTGGGGTAACTTCACTGTTCTTCGGGGCATCTCAGGACATGCTTGCCAGCCGCAGCGCGTCCCACTTTCATCGCCGTGTGCGACGAAAGCGCGTGGCCAAGCGCCCGGCGCGCCCGGCCACGCTGCGGGCGATGCTGACGGCGGCTCAGAGGTCCAAAGCTCCAAGGCATGACCTGTGGCTGCGGGCACTCAGGAGATGGGAGGGTGCCCGGCAGGGGATGGATCACCTATGAAACACCCCAGCTGTTGCGGGATGGAAATCCATAAATCCCAGCTGTTTGGGTAACGCCATGCAGAGATAACATAGGTACAGCCTCTAAAGAGAGAGAGAGAGAACGAGAGAACAATAATACTGTTCTCTGCGCGGCAAGGCCAGCAGCCGCAAGATTGGCACAAGAGCCTCACTGGCAGAAAAATCGCTGTAGAAACTCTCAATCTTCAGGTTAAGGGCCTTGCGCTCTACCGACTGAGCTAGGCGGCCCTGGTATGCAGGGCATGCTTTGCAAATTCTGGAACAAAGAAGGTATATCCAGACAGGATCTGCCACACAGAGAGCAATGGCCACAAGCAGAGAGCAAGGAACAGAGAGAGCTAACACAGGTACAGCCTCTGTGTGGGGCGAGGCTACTGAAAACGTCGATATGGGAGCAAGTTTGAGGTCAGGTTGCGGCGGGCCCCTTTTTGGAGGATCCAGGCCGCTCACGGCACAAAAAGGGGTCCAGCACCAGAAAACTGGCGAAGGTCTGAGCTGAGGTGGCGCTGGGCCCCTTTTTGGAGGATCCAGGCCGCTCATGGCACAAAAAGGGGTCCAGCAGCAGGGAAATGAAAGGTATTATGTGTGGTTGTTGTTGTTGTTGGGGGGGGCAAATAACAACGACGGGGTCCCAGTGTTTGTTTGTACCCTTAATGGTAGAAACAAAAAGAGATATATAGTGAGAACGGGGTCCCAGTGTTTGTTTGTACCTTGTTGTTGTTGTTGTTGTTGCTGTCGTCTGAATCTATGCTGGGCTTCAAATCCCCCACAAATCCTGCCCGCTACAGGTCGGAAGCACTGAGCAAATGGTTGAATCTAAATAACTTGGACCTTGAACCTTGTTTTCCTGGGATGGGGGTGGCAGACCATGACATACTCCCGAGACATCCCAGTACCCTCCCAAATTTCAAACCAACACTATGGTTTTCGGACAGTATAATCATTATATACAATTTTATATATATATAATACTATATACATTGCAAATGGATCAATCTGGATAATCATTCACATGAACTGGAGAAATACCTAACAGGAGCTGGTTGATTTTCCAAGATCCACCCGCCGACTCCAGGAGCTCTGGCGACACCTTGCCGCAGCAACTGGCAGACGCCGCGCTTTCATCGCAGTCCGAAGAGAAGGCCACCGGGATGACGGGGATGTCATGGCACCGAAGCAGCGAACCATGGCTGTTTTCTCCAAAACAAATACCCTCTGGTTATTTAACATAGCCATGGGAAATGGCCCTTTTATAGGTAGTTTACCTATTAAAGATGGTGATTTTCCATGGCTATGCTATGTCAAATAACAAGATGGTAATGCTTCTTTAGAGAACGTGGTTTTGGAAGCACAATTTATTTGATGTTCAACCCCTCAGTCGACCGTGTCAGCTTTCCAAGCACTTACCAAATAATGGCTCAGAGTGGAACTTGTACCCAGTCAGATTGAGCATACAGTACGAACATGTCCATGTCCAATTGAAATATGATGTTCCAAACCCCGCTTCATCACATTTCATGGGGTGTTCCGGGCAACGTGAAGGAAATTTCCAACATTGTTTGCACGTCGATGTACTGAAAAGGTGTTGGATATGGTTCACAGTTACCACAAATTGATACAGTATGATACAGTGTATATTGCACTGCAGCCCAGTGATCATTCTAGCATATTTCATCCCTGTAGGCACGGATCTGATCTTGTGAGCTATTGATCAGGCTAATTAATTACTGAAGAAATGCTCATAACTTCCAAGTGATTGACACATTCAGGATTTCCAAGTGCCTATTTCCCAGCTGGATGATGGGGAACAGGCTACTTAGCGGCTAATTCCTATTAGTAACTGATCAAACTCCATGGTTTTCTGTGGGTTTTCCCTCAAATCACCGCGCTCAGAGAGGAACTCTTGGCTGATCTGCTGGGCTGCCTTGATGCTGCACAGGCGATCGGGAATACCATGGGATTCACCCCATTTCGATGGCTGTTTTTGGTAGAACATGAGATTAGCAAATTTGAAAGTAAGTACCCTGTTTTCTTTGTGCTTGGACTCCTTTTTGTACATGGGATTTCTATGGCAATTGTCAGGGAATCGTGGGAGTGGTGTGCCGTGTCACGAAACACGAAATGGTGGCGTTAAACTTGCCATGTCAACTTGATTACGTGGCCCGGCGTTGAACTTGCTGCAGAACTGACATTCATGGATTTAAGAATTGCCTGGCTTGGTGCAGCCAATGTATTGGACAGTTGTTGATGGAAACTGATGGAACTCATCCTGTGTCCATGATAACTTTCCGACCTTGGATGATTCCCAGGTGGTGCCTCCTAGTTATGATGGATTGTAAACACCTATTATTTTAGCCCAGTAGACTGATATCCTCCATGCGCCAGTCCTAGCTAATTAGCCTGCTTACAGTAGAAAGCAAGTTGCCTAACCTAACAAACTGGGGCACCACCATCCAAGCTGCTACGTTAAATGGTGGATAAAACTCGCACTTGACAAGGACTAAACCACAACCCATCATTGCGTGACGGTAAATCATTCAATCATAAATCATAAATCAGTCACAAATCCTGATAAATCATCATTCCTCATAAATGACCATAAGTCCGGATAATAAAAACAATGTATTTTTCATAATAAATCAACCTATTATAATTCATCACACTTCCTCATAAAACATAATGATTCATCACAATTTATATACCAGTAGTACCGCACAAGGCGGTGGCGGAAGTTTCAGAATAGGAAACCTATAGGAGACGTTGGTTGTTGTGACTCATGGATGGCAGAGCGAATCCACTGATTGACCGAAAGGTGGTTGGAGTTGTGTTTGCTGGAATGGTTGCAATGGTTGCAGTGGTCACCTCACCCACAACTGCTGGATGTAGTGTGATGTACT
>Ga0126342_10004914_pt1 | contig 23090 bp, 19 predicted proteins | sample Cyp1metagenome_FD_92528 | JGI IMG/M metagenome (GOLD analysis project Ga0126342, IMG submission 92528) | Coral microbial communities from Lord Howe Island, Old Settlement Bay, Australia - Cyphastrea 1 metagenome | ecosystem: Host-associated > Invertebrates > Cnidaria > Coral ...
AACAAGGGTTGTCATTAAAAAATGCCATTTTATGAGGTAAAACCCTCAAAAATCAACATTTTCGGTGAACACTACGTGGTTTTAAGCTCATTCAAAACAACATGATACGAAGAAAATGTTTAACAAAAACCCTCACAAAATTGAAATTGAACAATTATGATGGAATGTCGATCTTACACCACTGCACGGCCTCTTATCAACGCCGTTACCATGTTTTCTAATTGGGTTTTTATGAGGCATCACATATTTTTGGAAATTGTGCATTTCTGAGAATTTCAAATGAAAGAAACTAATTAAGAAAATTTAGGAAGTAAAAGGAAAACTTTAGAAAAGGAAAAGGTAAAGGGATTGTTTGAAAAAAATCACCCCAGGAAACAGCTGGACACAATAGTGTACCCCCAAACAAACCACACTATTGTGTATCAGGGTTGCTCATGGACTACCACCTTGAAAAATTGTTTTGGTGATGTTTTTTAATTGGGTTTTAATAAGGCATCATATTTTTTTTGGAAATTGTGCATTTCTGAGAATTTCAAATGAAAGAAATTAATTAAGAAAATTTAGCAACTAAAAGAAAAACTTTAGAAAAGGAAAAGGTAAAGGGATTGTTTGAAAAAAATAACCCCAGGAAACAGCTGGACACAATAGTGTACTCCCCAAACAAACAATACTATTGTGTATCAGGGTTGCTCATGGACTACCCCCTTGAAAAATTGTTTGAGTGATGTTTTTCAATTGGGTTTTAATCAGGCATCATATACTTTGGGAAACTGGGCATTTCTGAGAATTTCAAATGAAAGAAACTAAGAAAGTAATTAATTAAAAGAATAAAAAACTTTAGCAAAGGAAAAGGTAAAGGAAATGATTGTAAAAATCAAAATCATCACCTCAGGAAAGCAGCTGGACACAATAGTGTATCCCCATACTTTTGTGAACCTGGATCTTATTTTCTGTGGGAGGCATCTGGAAAATTTCAATGATGGGAAATAAAAAGTAAAAAACAAAACTTTAAAATACTTAAAAAAATGAAAGCTCAGAAACAAGACCAAGACACAATAGTGTACCCCAGTCACAAGACCAAGGCACAATAATGTATCCTGACACAATTAATTATAAAGTAAATATAATGTTTAAAATTGTAAAATTAAAAATTGAATATATATATATATATGTATATATAAAATGTAATGTTTAAATTTGTTAATTTGTTAAATTAAAAAATGAATATATATATATTAAAAAGCCAAATTAATATTATATATTTATTAAAATGCTAATTAATTATCAATTTAAAATAATTGAGCAAAAAAGTAGAAAATAATTTAAAACAATTTAAAACTTAAAAAACAAAAAAGTGGAAAAACACTTACACCAAAATCCTGTGGACACAAAACTGTACCCTCGATCACTTCCAAAGATACAGAATAATTTTGGAGTCTGTGGACACAATTCTGTATCCCCACGCTAATCTGTATACCACATTATATCATGTTAAACAATATGCTCAAATTATCCACACATGAAAATGTATTGATGCCTTCAATCTTAAATCAATCATTAACCGTTCCACGACTGGGCTGCCCGGAAAGGAACACAAAATCCGATGGTCGATGGTTTGTGGGGTATATATCCCCTTCCATGTCGGGATGGGCTGCAAACGACAGTCTTCAATATTCTGAAAGTAAAAAGACATTGAATTTCACAGATGAAGTCGATATTAAGTATCGATAGTTTAGCATATGTTTAGCACTCATCCTAATTTTTTCGAGTGTTTAAATATTCGGTCGTTCTTAGTCGTCCTTTGGAATGAAAATCGGTCTACCTGGTGACCTCCGAAAAAGGGGAGATGGACATCCAGCCCCCCATTTTCGATTCAGGTCGCAAGAACATCCGTGAAATTTCAACGCTAAACGAATCACTGAATGCCACAGATTCAGCTGTGATTTTGTGGTCCATACTGTATGTTTAATGCAGTATGATACAGAAACCGTGCAATATACATCACTGGCTAGATAGAAAGATAGGAATATATTCATACATAGAAAGACCTTGAAAGACCCCTATATACCGATATAGATAGATCGAGAGAAGCCAAGTCGATAGATGGACGGACGGATTGATATCAAGATAGATAATGATAGATATAAAGATACGGAATTGGTGGATTAATAGTTGAATAGACAGATGAAGAAACTGATAGATAAACAGATATAGGTCCTTCCTAGCAGTATCTTCGCTGCTTTAGCCCTGCTGATATGTTCCACGTGTCAGGTGTTCAACGTCGCGATATTGTCCAAGCTGACCAGACCAGAGCTGAAGGACAGCGCTCTCCGGTATCCCCAATGGGCATTTCAATGGGAGAATATGGGTAAAGCAATATGATTTGATCCGCCATCCCCAGTTTGCCGATTTTTATGGGTATAATTTTAAAACCACAATCCAAAGTTCCATTCACAAATGACATGCTGGGCCCGAAAGTCACGTGGGCTGTGATGCTTCTCGATTTTGCGAGTCGATTCCCTCATCTCCCGGAATGGCAGGTCACTCAAAATTTGCGTCGGCGCGTTTGCCAATTTCGTTTTCGATTTCAACGATTGACCGTTCTGAAAGGTGTACAAGTCACTGACTTCAAGCATGCAAACTCCTTGAAAGATTTCCATCTCGGCCGGCTAAGTGGATGTTGTGGAAGCTTCAATCCTTCTTCCCCTCTTCGTGTTTGGTTCTCTTTGGTTAAGTTTAGTTTGTAGAGTGCTCTGGCACTCCTACAGCATTCGATTAGTATCGATCTCGGTTCTCTTCGCGGGTACCCTTTTTCACTTGATTCAATCATCTTGCGTCTTGATTCCCACACTCGTGATTTATGTTGCTTTTCCTTTGAGATCTCGTGTGGGCCTCAGAGTGATGCGGGGAAAAATAAGTTGTTTTTTTGCTCCACAAATCATCGACGTAAATGGAGCTTTGACTAGGGAGTGAACTCCCGAATCATCGTCATTGTGGCCGTATAATCAACGAAACAACGGTGAAGACTATCCTTAATTCTTCACCAGGATCTCGGACTGGTAAAAATGATGTAAAAACGATGAAACCCATATGGTATTGCAATTTGGCCAACAAAGATGGTGATAGAATCCGTACATTATACATATATATATATAACAATATATATATATATGTGTGTGTGTTCCTCAAAATTGGAGTACCCCGAATAATGTGTTTCATTCTTAAACATGAGCACTGCTGGATGATGTTTGAGTCCCCTTTTTTTAGGGAAACCCTCACATTACGGTTGGTTGTGGAAACCGCGGTTGGGTAGTTGAATTGCTCTCATTTTGTGCCATAGAGAGTGGAAAAGACAGCATTATACTCTGCTATACATCGAAATGGGATGGCTGTTCCAAAGGGTTGCCGCCTAACATAAATACAAGTATTGTTGGTTCACATCACCTACTATTGCTCATCATTATTGTATTTTGCTGATTCATTATCCATTTTGTATTTCACTATCTCAGCCACTTGTGGTTCCGACATGCTCCAAAAATCATTTAAATGCCCATGAGTGAATCATGCACAACTGGCCCAAATTCAGCAAAGCGGGTTCATAACTAGCTTAATTGTTGGGTTTATGGTGGATATCCATTTAGTTGGTTGGATCAACACAAGCCAACCCATAAGTGCCGGGGCCTCTCTTGCATGTGGTTTACCCATGCTTACCCGTTATGGAAGTTGAAACATCTGATTTACCAGGGGTATTACCCATCATAGCTCAGAATATTCCGCATATGTTTCTAACATGTTTAAAGTATATTGTTTAAGGTAGTCGAGATATTTCAGCAAGACTTTTTGTTATTAGTGCAATATTTGCAAGTTGGAATGCCTTCCGCTATGTGACTGCTTTAGCTAGCTCCATGTTCAACCCAAAACCTTCGATATGTTTTGTTTTTTAAATATCTATCCATTTTAAACATGCCCTTCAGCAATAAGATTTGTTTCCAGAACTTGACACAGGACCGCGCCGAACAGCTAGGTGCAGCCCAGCGTTGAGTCGTTGAGTCGATCCGTGGGACGAAGGGTGTTGGAAGATTTCACCCTTTAGATTGGGATCTCATCAACGAGACCAGACAGCGAACATGGCATCGAACCAACAAAAATGGAGATTCTCCCAGGAAAAAGGAGGTCTTTCAGCAGAAACAAATTCTGTAGATTCTATCAACAGACATGGATACTGAGCCTATCTGATCCTGATATGTTCACATTTACAGCGTACGTTTTGGGGACTTTCGCCTGGTGGTTTTTTGTACAGTTGAACCTCCAACTGGCGAAATCTGCTCGTTGAGGAGATTTCGTCAGAAGCTGCAAGAGTTCACAACACTCTTTTGCGATGTTCACCTTCCAAAATGAATGATAAAGTCAATCATTTACAGTTATGGCATGTTATTGCCCTTTACCAGTTGTAAGTCTGTTAAAACCCAATTTATGGAATGATATCCTTTTTACAACCATGGATAACTATTTATAACTGGTAAAGGGCTTGAACTGTATGAAATGAAGTCATCCAGTTTTCCATCCCGATTTGGGGTGTCCATTGTTAATTGGTTTACCGCTTGTCCTAATGTTTTTTGTGGTTTATGATTTTGAGCCTTCAAATGCTTTATCATACTTTATCAAAATGTTCTCCGTTGAAATGCCGGTTTTGGGGCATCCCTTCAAACCCATCTCCACGAGCAAAAAAACAATGGTTGTGACTTTTCCTGCCAATCCACTTCTTTTCCACTGCACCTGGCTGCAATGCAGGTTTGGACATCCGGGGCAAGCTAAACAAACAGGACGCCAGCAGTCGCAACGCCGCTGGCTTCAGCATCCTTTCAGCAAGCGTCTTTAGTGTGGATAATCCCGGTTTTTTGATTGTTTGCATAACTGTTTTCTTTCAGCCGGCGTTCTGGCCCCCACTTTGAGTTCATGACATGTAAAACTTCTGCTTATACTTTCTTTTTGACTATAGCGGGGAGTCACCGGGGTCCCGGGGGGTTCAAAAACCAACGAAGACACCTCCCCAGGACTCGTGTAAAGGTACACGCAGGACTTCGGTGGTGCACCTGGGCGCATTTGAGTTGCAGCCGGTGGCCACCGTAGTCATACGATGTCATACGTATATATTTATATATATATAATTTAATATGATATATTCATGTTTGTTTCAGGTTTTACGGGATTCAGTTCCCGACGGATCACTCCAATGATCCAGTTCTTGTCTAGTGCGTGTGTGTGTGTGTGTGAGGGATGTAAAAATTCTCATTTTTCTCAGTAAATGCAGGGCACAGGTGTGACTCTGGTTCCCGTGCCACCAAGACGGCCAGATGTCACAGTGATATCAGAGGGAGACGTCCTTTTGAGGTACCTGCAGAATCAATAATCTTGTTTAATTACACGTTGTGGGATTCAGTTCCCGACGGATCACTAGAATGATCCAGTTCTGTTCGAGTGTGATTTCCATGGTGGCTCCGACATGGTGCCATGGACCCAAGTGAGGGAACCCTCTTTAGGGAGAATGCTGACAAATGGACTTCCGAATTCACACATTTTCACCTGGTAATTTGTCTACGTAAAGTGTAACAGTTCGCCTTACTGTTACCAGTCCTTTCGTCTCGCTGATCCTGCCGTTTGTATCGCCGCCCCCGGGAAATTCCAATTCTGCTCAAGTGAAGCTGCTCCAGCTGCATCCATGACCATGGAACACTACACGTCAGGCTGAGGCTACATGCTTTCAGGTGTGGTCTACTTTCTTTTGATGGTTCTCCGGTGAGCTTACGTACAATCTAAATTTTATGTATACATATATATATATATATTATGTTGTTTTTGAATATATTTATTTATTTATTTATATATTTATATTTTTTTTATTTATATATTTATTTATTTATATATTTATTTATTTGTTTATTTATTTGTTTTTTTATTTATTTATTTTTATTTATTTATTTATTATATATATACAAAACATACATATATATATATTGAAACCGTATATATATATATATATATATATATATATCACCATAACTATAGGGGTTATATCCCCATGTCTTTACCCATACCGATATGCCTCGCTGAACCCCCAAATGCCAAATCCTGGAACTTGGATCTAAGTTGACAGAATCAATGTTCACCGAAGCCGGGTTTGATGATTGCTTTTGTGGATCAAACGTGGAGTGCTGCAAAATCACACATGAAAGTGATGATGCTGAGTTGCTTTCCCACTGCAAAAAAATGTGTTCCAGCCAGCCGGGGTAGATGACCAAAGGGCAACCATCAAGCAATTGATAGTTTCCAAATGTTGCTGGTGAAAACATGGTGGTTTCATGATTATTTGATACTACATGTTTTGTTGTACATATACGTGCACGTGTACATACATACATGTATGTATGTATGCATGTATCGCGCACATGATTTTTGGCTTTACCATGTATTGGGGGACCAAATGCCCCATCACCAAAAAGAGAACAGCAACCCCATCTCTCTATTGTTACCTCCCTGGAAAAAAAAACCTTCACAGCCTGCACTCTCTGAACTGACATGGCTACTCCCAAGAGTCAACTCAGAAACCGGTAGTTAAGTGGTGATTTCGCCATCAAAAATCGCGACGGAACCACTGTGGGCAGCTCAGTAGTGTTTGATTTGTTGGTTTCAAACATCGAACAGAAGGGCGGGTGGTTACAATCAACCAGCACCAATACGGGGAATATAGCCATTAAAGATATGGATATATTGGTTGGCGGGGGTTTACCAGTCAGATTGGGGCAACCAGCAAATATGGGGGATCTAGCCAGCAACTGGCTAGTCAATGGCTTGTTGCTTTCTTACCTTTTCGAACAATGATCCCAATTGATGTTTTTCTGGTGGCCTGAAACCACCGATCAAATCTTGAATTACTATGTTGTTTGAGCGACATGGAGCTCCGGACACCAGTGTGCTTTTGGAGGTTCGGGCGTGTCTTCGGCGGCACGCAAAAGTACGAAGCTTTTTGTCTCTGCATGCAGTCGCGCAGGTTGCGAAAGAATGATGGGACCTTGGAATGGCAAAGTGGTCCACTGCTTTGAATTGTCTACGGATTGTGCATTGTGGGTGTTACCACGCTGATGGTTGGTGACGGCACGAACATTGGCAACCTTGCGCCCCTAGGCAAGTTTTGGCTATGTTTTGGTTTTGCGCGCGCACATGGGCCAGGGGTCAACAGTAAACTTGCAGGTCGTTGGCAGCACTTGTTTTTTGATAATGAACCAGCTCGAACGCCAACCGCTTGCACGAGACGATTTCAAGCATTTGTCCAACCTTGTGAGGACATAGGTCTTGATAGGTTCAATACAAGCAAATTTGGTGCCTTTGGCTGTTTGCCTGGTCGCCGGGCAGGACATCATCGATACCTTGTTGACGTACAGCGTCATTGGTTTCAAGGAGAGGAACTGGCAGAAACTGACCGTAGGGAAACCCAAAATTTGGAGAGGGGCAGTGAGGATGTGGATGCGCCTGCTAATTTGCTGGATCTGCAGGTTGTCGACCTAACAAAAAGTCGGGTGTTCCGTGATTCGAGCTCCAATGTGTTCCCTTCACAGTCTTTATTTTCATGGTTACCCATTGCCCGCCTACCAGCTCAGGGTTTGTAGATTTTGGCAAAGGTGCAACTCTCCTCCTCCTCCTCCTTTCTCTTCTCCTCCTCCGACTTCTCCTGTTCGTTTCCTCCTCTGCCATCTCATCGTGACTGTGGGCATCAACGGATCCAAGGATGCAGTGGGGCATGCCTGGATGCCTGTACCCCAGAGTACCGGATGCAGTGAACGCTGGACCTGAACCGCAACGTTATGGATGTCACAATAGATGCCATCAGAAATGCCGGAATAGATGCTAAACATCATGCCAGATAGATGCCAGAACATATGCCAGATAAAATGCCGGATGGGATGTCAAAACGTCTGCCAAATGGAATGTCCGAACAAATGCCAGATAGAATGTCAGTGGGTGGGGATCACTCGAACAAAGTAAATGTTGATCCTGCATGATTTTGCATGATACACATGTTTCTTTGAGGGATTCGGGTTTACGTGGTTCATATCGTTTTTCCTTGGGGCTTAGGCACCCAAGTTCTTACTCAAATGTGTCTGCGTCATGGTTTTGTTTCTATCCCATCTATGGTTCCTTCTACTGTGGGCCATGGACATTGCATGTTTGTCCATTAATTACAAACATGTTCATGCAGTTTCAACCTCTGCAAGCACTGGAGCCAAAGCAGGACAGATTTGCTGCAGATCAGCAGTTGTTTTGGTTAAGTGGTAAGTCAGAAACTCGCCAGACTAAATAGTTGCACCATACCCACACGGAAGGGGAAACACGTCGCATGCATCTTGTTGAAAGATGCAATTCATTATCTACGCTGGGAGCTGTGCCGACGGCAAACATAAAGCGTTATAACATTTTTTGGTGATTCCAAGCCCAATGCTTCAGATGATGGCTGCCCCTGTCCTAACATTTGATACTACGAATGTTCATCCCCCATTCAAAACGGCAACATATGGTTTAAATCTTCGCGATTTTTGATGAATTCAGTATTCAATGACTAAAATGAATGGATTTTATTTTTCCCCATGCTGTAAAAACATATCCCCATTTTTTGCATACTCAACATGCTTTTGAATCCCCATTTTCGGAGGTGAATTCCAAAGTCCCATGGTGTTCCACGTTTTGTTCCGTCCCGTTTCTTGAGATTCATGGTTGAGGGGGCCATGTTTGATGATGACATTTCCAATATATTCAGGGGCACGACAGTTCGACGATTCCCATCAAACACCCGGGTCTAGTCATTTTGAGCCCCTTTATGGAAATTGAGGGGAAGGGATGCTTAGCTTAACATTATGCTGGAAAGTCCAATTTGCAAGTATATAGATTACATTTTTTCAGAAAATACATGAAAATATTATGTTTCGAGAACTGTTGATATTCATAGGCCGCCTGATTGTAATTTGGTTTATTTTCGAAAAGTTAAATTCTAGATATATCTACCGCTTAATAAACCTTATGTTCCCTCGCAAAATAATCCTATTCTTTGTTCAGTTGTTTCCTATTCTTGTCGATTCCCTAGTGATCCAAATACCATCTGAGACGGTGTTTGGACCCCAAAACCAACCCAAGGACAGTTTCAGAACGTGTTTGGAAATGTAGGGTTTATTCAATTCATTCGTATCGTTTGTTGTACCAGAAATAGTTCTTTTCCTGTGGTAATGAAACCATACATAACATATGGTTGTTTGGAGACATGATTTTTCAGCCAGATTGTTTTTGGGATGGATTACAGCCACCAACCAGCAATTTATTTCTGGTTGTTTCGGGTTCCAGGTCCTTCCTTCATCTTCCTCCCGCGTCTCAGGTTCCGGATCTTAAGGCACACCTGCAGATCCGCGGCCTCTCAGAGGTCGGACCTGGGCGGAACTTGGGGCAATGGGGGATCGACACATATTTATCCTTGCTGACATGGGCAGACACGGATAGAAATGACATGTTTTTCACAGCCCGAAAAAAATGGATATGGGAATGGTACGTAATTTTCAAAATCATTGGATATTCAACCCTAGCCCTGTGACGACGCCCCAAAGGTATGGGTTCAGCGTCCCCATCGACAACTAGCCGCAAGCCGCAAGCCACTCATCCCTGAACGCCTGGCCACTTATTCCAAGAAAATCAATCCTTTCATGAAACCGGAGTGGTTGCAAGCAGACCCCCGACGCAAAGTCTTACCATGATGATCAAGGTTTGCGGAAGGCTCCCAGTTGCCATGTTTCAATAAACCAACTAGCTGGGTTTCCCAAAGCAACTGCATGTCCCCTGCTTGTGTTGAGGGTGCCTTCAGAACCTTGCGCTGGGAATTTTCCATTATGCTTCCCTACCTGCTGCCACCTGCAGACTTTCATTTTTTTTGCCAAACAAAGGCGGCGTATCCAAGATCAGCCAGGTGAACCCTAGTGAACCCACTAGGACAGGGGGATCTATGTGATTGTATAAAATCATGTTTTTTTTTTTTATGTTGAATCACCAAAAATTGGCCATGGTAATAGGACCATTCATGATTAACCGTCATGGAATTAGGGTCATCCTATTTTCAGACAAACACTCGTTTGGCTTTTGTGGCATCCCATATTGGCCACAGTTCATGGCCGGGTTTCCCTGGAATGTTTTCCCGAACTGGGATGATCGTCGGATCCCATTGACAACATGTTCCAAGCGTTTCTTGATTACAACCGTTATTCGTCATCAATGGGTCACAAGAATCAACAAAATCCTTCTACTAACCATGAGTTACCCAGCTTGTAAGCCATTGAAGACTAGAAGGATGATTAGTAAGGATGTTAGAACCATCCTGATTAGTCACCAGATGTCACCGGTATTGGCATCTTTGCTGATGGAATCATACTTGCTAGTAGGAATCATCCTTACAGTCAGTCCATACTTGTATGTCAGCCATAATAACCCAATTCAATTGTATGGTCACAAATATGTTTTCAATCCCTCACCAATCTTTGGTTCCTGGGGGAGGGGATTAACATGGATTGGCCATAAGGACTGGCTAAATTATAGCAACTAGCAACCCCATTTGACCTCACCATAGAGGATGGTCAGTAGGTGAAATCATCCTCAAATTGCCAAACTTATCTAGTTTGAGAAATATCAGAAGTTTTCCAGACATATGGGGTCACTTGCCATTAATGGAGCCTCTAAGAACTTGACTTAGCTATTGGAAATTGCCATGCATATACAGCTGAATTTATGTAAAAAGGACGGTGACTTTCCATAGCAAACTGTTAGTTCACCAACGGGTTTACGGGTCTTCTAGTCAACCCTTCCCAGAGAATCACCAATTCCTACGTGCCCTGATCGTTCTTTCGGCCAGGTGGGTAACCGCCAGTCGCTGATCAACCGCTTGTGTGGTTCAAGGCAGTTGGGCCTTGGGGTTTGTGTGTTCGGTACGAAGACGTTGGTGCCCCACTAGATCCAAGAATGGTTATGTAACCAAGAAAATGGGGATGTCATGGGGTTTGTGGCTGATTGATGTTATCTAGGTTGGTTTAACGAGCTTCACGAGGATGAAAATGGTGATGATGTCCTCAGTTGAGGCATAAGGTGGTTGGTTTCAACCTGTGGCGGCGCCCCCCAGTTCTGTTGGTTGGTTGAAAAAACTTAACACTTATCAGCGTATTATAACCGCCATTATTCAGAAATATTATGCTATATTATACTTATTTATTCACCATAAAGCAGTTGCAACCAACCAAGTTCGCTAATTGTTGGGCACAAGCTTGGAGGTGGGAGGCAGCTGGCACCCTCCACAATTCCCCAATTTTGCATTGGTATCTGGGGGGTGTCGGAAACAACACTGTTCAACAAGGAATGAGGATTTAACCATCAATAGCTTCAGCTGTCCATGCGTTTTAATTTTGAGACCAGGTAAGAGGGAATTGTTAATTCTCGACAGTTTGGCCAGATTAGACATTAGAGGAGGGTTATGTCTCATGAATCTTAATAAAATGGCTGGTGAAATTCACCAGACATGCGATTTTTCCAACAGAAACTATAAAGACATGATCAATCCCTGGTTGGCGAGGTGTCACCCAAAACTTGAGCATTGCAAGTCAGTGTTTATTGCTATTGCCATGCCTCATTTTACAAGAATAGGGGGTCCATCACTGTGACCAAAAAAAGGTTGAGGTTACACACAGATTTTGGACATGCAAAAACCAAAAGATAGGAGTTTCGTGCACAACGATAACAGTCAAGCAATGAAGGTTTCTTTCCAAATCATTAGCATGGTCTGCATGGCAGGAACTATAGTTCCCAAATTGATAAAGATTCTACTTGGTTGCCAGAATATATAACATGGCCTTGCTTTTTTTGTTCGGGCACCGCTTGACCCCGATTTTTCCTCATTGCTAGGGTTAAACCATGTAATTTGGTGTAAGTGATGTTTTATCATAGAAAACCCATTGCTAGTGTCCTCCACAATAGGTGGGTTACATCACATATTGCTGTCACGTGAACCATCCAATTTGGAGGATGTAACCCGCCAACTCCTGTCAATGGGACACAACTGTCCGTTCCGAGGACGCCTCCCATAAGATTCAGAAAGCTTGCTCCCGAGATGAAGGAGGAGTGGCTTGTGCAACAAAAAACGGTGATGCCATTGGGATTTGATGAACGTTTTGGAGAGATATCATAGGCTTTACCATGGTTTAGCATCAGAAATATTGGAGGTTGATCAATGAGAGTGGGTTTCTGACGGTCGGAGAAGGTCGGATGTAATGTTGGTGACTGCATTTTTTAAAGTCATTCCACCTGACGCAAAATCAGAAGCAAGGGTATACACCTTCTTAAGTTGTTTGGAAAACTTGCTTCTATGTACCCAGGGAAACCATGGAAAAACTTACTGAGGAAAGTGCAAAAACCGATTTCTTCTTGTGCCCTGAATGAGCCACACACACTTAAAGTCAGGTGTAAAGAATTGGCCGAGAATTCGAGTTGTGGACAAACCCATTTTTTTTCCTGGTGTGGCTTTAAAACCACCACCAGATAATCGAATAACATGAGCTTCCTATTTGCCCACCGCGTGCTGATTGGACACCGAACTTAAACTGTTTCAGGGACTAAAGATCACGGATCCTCGCACCGTTCCTTGACTGGACACCGAAGCCGTTTCTGGGTAAGTTGATTCAGTTTTTTCCCCCCATGCCAGGTTTTCTAGAAGGTGCTACTGCTTCTCCTCTTCCTCGTCTCGCCTTACTGTGTGATCTCTGCCCGTCTGGATGCTGTGGGCACTCCTGGACCCGAGGGTTATATCGCGGGGTATTGATTGGGCCTAGACCCGACCGCCATATCGAGCTCAGGAGGCTGTGGAATGGGCTTCGGCCCGAATTCATGCCAGAGAGAATGCGAGAGAGAATGTGAGAGAGAATGCCAGTCAGAATGCCAGATAGAATGTCAGAATAGCTGCCAGATGGAATGCCAGAATGACTGCCTGAAAAGATGCCAGTTAGAATGTCGGAATATATGCCAGATAGAACGACTGAAAGAATGTCAGGTAGAATGTCAGAGTATTCTGTAAAATATTAAAGACATGAGGTCCCAACATGATGTTGAAAAAAAACATATTTCTTGGATGTGCAATATCTTCTATTTGAAATTGGCTTTTTGGGGCCCTTCTTCTATTTGAAATTGACTTCTATCTGATTTTGTTTGCTGTAAACTCACCTGAAGTGGCCTGGTGCTTGCTGGGCTTGCTGCGCTTGCTGTGCTTGCTGTGCTTGCTGTGCTTGCTGTGCTTGCTGTGCCTGCGTGCCAGCTGTGCTTGCTGTGCCTGCGTGCCAGCTGTACTTGCTGCTACTACTACTGCTGCTACTACTGCTGCTGCTGCCCTTCTGCTGCCCTGCTGCTGCCCTGCTTCCCTTCTGGCCTGCTGCTGCTCTGGCCTGCTGCTTATATGCCGTAAAATCTTCCAGATGTTATGTCAGAAACTATGTCAGAATAGTGTGTAAGGATGGGGATCACTCGAAGAAAGTAACTTGTTCAGCACGCTGGAATTGATCATACCCAAGTTTGATCAAACCAAGAACAAACATGTTGTGGCGTTATATATATATATATATATGCATACCACGTCCGAATTTTTGTTCAGCTGAAAAAGAAGCATGTCTTGGAATCGAAACCGGGTCCAAACTCAAACTTTGGACAAAAACAGTGTTTTCCTCCAAAGTATATCCTCCAAGGTTGGCCATGATCTTAGATCAGCCTAGGTTTCGCTACATGGGCCTCTCAACCGCTGGGGTCGTTTCGGAGTTGGAAGAGCGTTACTTGGAACGTCCCGGGCAAAGGTAGAAGTGGTGAACTTAACCAATGAGAACCAGGGTTCAGCCACTTCAAAAAATGATATCACCATGGTCATCCGCTCTGCACAGAACAGTCCACACACAGGTTTCCTAAAATATGGGTAGCCGAAATCGTTCAAAATCAGATCGTTTTCGTATTAAATCCTGTGGTTTTGAAGATTCCCCACTTTAAGAACCCCCCACATTCACTGATACCGAAATGTATCAAGATTTCATAGTATTTACATTATGCCAACTTACAGGGTTTCCCAATGGCTTAGAATCCAGCGACCATGCGAAATTCGAAATCCAGATGGCTTCGTCCAGAAAATAGGGACCGGGATAGCCACTGTGATTTAGATATCTGGGTATGTCTGAAAATGGTGTGTACCCCATTTTTCAGTACTTCATGGTAATATCGGGAGTTCAATGATAAACCGTATTAAACAGTCACACATTTTGGGTATAAACACCATGTTCTGACATATCCATTTACATAATTTGATGATCGGCCATGTGATTTTAGGTATCATGGTTTGGACTTGGACAAGCCCTTATTGTTTTTGTTGGTCGTCAGTTGAAAAAAAGATCAGATCCAGGAACAGAATGATGGAAGCGCAGTTACAAAGGGAGAATGGTATGCTTTGATTTTGTTTTTGAACAAGGTCGCCATGCTTTGACAACCATACGTCAATATCCTTGAGGTTGTTGGAAGACTGAACATTCAAGGGGAGTTTATTCAAGGAGAGTTGTGCGGAGTAGGTTGGTTTAGATCTGCGCACATGTGCACATGGCCAATCCCACAATGTCACAATGTTGTGCCCAAACCATCCGGAGATCCAACTTCTAGGTCCAGAGCTCATGGGCCAACAGCGCCCGATGTAAAACCATGCAGAGGAACCAGAAACTCGCAGCAGAAGATGCGTGGATAGACGCGCTTATCAATGGCACTGGCGTCGCGGGCAGCAGCTAGTGAAGAGCTAGAAGGTACTTGACGCAACTACGGGCTACTTGAGCTGGCGGATTGTGTGTATCAATGCTGTGGCCGCGAGGTGTTAAACATGTTTGACAACATGGATCATTCATCTCAAGATTTTTTGTCTGCTTTTGATTTGTTTGGCTCAGAGACGTATTGACATCAGGTCTGGAAGCAGCCGTTTGTTGCCCTCTTGAGCCAAAAAACACAAGTGAAACAACACACACACACGCACACTGCAGGTTAAATGATGTGGAAGAAGAGAAGGATGACTTTCATGTCCCCTTGCAAATTCCTGAAAATAAACGGCCTGACAAGCTGAGAAATCCAGACCCTTGAAATTCAAATCGAACAGATGCAAACACAGTACGGCGGTTAACAGAAGCTGAAGTCAACAGTCCAACTTATTAATAGCAGGTACGTGATCGAGACGTCCCTCAATCATATCCTGATGAATGGCTGGAGCTTCGTTGGATCAGGCCAGGCCAAACGTCCCTGATCCCCCTGCTTGATAGTACGAATTATCCATTAATACTGCATGCAACTAGCAGCTTACACACACACACATGGCCCCTCATTCGGAGGGGCAAAATTCTAAAGCGCACGAACCTTTTTACGACACCACTGCATCATTTTTTTGAGATGGCATTAAACGTCGCAAACAGCAGCAAATCTTGAATCTGAGCAGTCTGCAATTCTCAGGGGAATACATGATGGTGAATCAAGCGGAGACGAGCATAAAGACCACTCAACAAAGCAAATTGGGGTTCATACTAGCCCTCCGGCACTGCCGCAATATTTGGCCCGCGACTGTGAAGTACGAATGATCCAACAAAAGTGAGCTAAAGCCGGTAAATGCCCCAATGTTATGTTGAAAATATTGTTTCGTTTTGTCTCTCCAGTGTCCTTGAAAAACGCGAAGATTTCGTTCCAATTTCAAAATGTGGGCTTGTAGAACCGTATCTAGTCCTTGTTTTGTTTTCATAGCATACCATGCATACGTGTACATCACAAACTCCACGGCAGCAACGACCATGTTCCACTCGGTTGTAAAATCCCGCAATGTCTGTGTGTTTAAACACATAGCCTGATTCCGCAAATGACTCGCTGGAGAAAAGTCTTGTGATCCCATGAATGATATGGTGTACATGTTCGAATTCCAAAATGAATCTGAAAACACTCTTCAGAATTTCAATGAGAACTGTAGAGACCGCGCCACCCAACTTCTTTGCCCAAGCGGATGAGTAGTCCACAATGGGCCTAGCTTTTCCCAATTGACGACTTGGTTTTGGCAAAATGCATCCTTTACTCAGAGTTGATTTCCGAAAATCTAACCCCCAAGAATATTCAGACTGAATCCACTGAGGCAGCTGCGACCTGATGTTGCGTAGTAAGTACTTGTCCCGCTGGTTGTGGGCATTGGACAAAGATAGATTTGTCCAGAAAGGTCTTCACAAGAAGAAATGCCACCGAGAAGGACAATGGAATGGGCAAAATGATCAGCAGGGGAGAGTACAAAACCTTGCAATAACCGTAAATCACGACGTACGTTAATCCACCGCCAGATCCATTGTGGACGTAGTGTCTGTTGACGTTCACAATGACGAACAGGAAAAATGACAAGATCATGGAAATTGCGAAGCCAAAGCTTCGGCGCAGTTTCAAACCCAAATGACCAGAACATAACTGTCGAATTTTGCGTAAACTGGAAGACATCATGCTCAGTGAATTCATCGTAATGCGACAAACTGTCCACTGTGCTAGTATCCATAACAGGATCCTCTGAAGCCCATTATATTGAGTAGGTCTTACGCTGATTGATGTAGAAATAATTCAGTCTTTGACAGAAGTGGATAGCTGCAAGCAATGGAAACTGTCCTTCGAGATGCACTTTGGCTACAAGAACATTGGTCAACCCCCAATCCGTCGTTCGCCCGCATTGAGGGATTCATGCTCTTCTTTGATAGAGGTAACCAGAGTCTCAACTGAAGACTGCTGTTCTTTTGGCACATACCTTTTCATCCACTGGGTAAGCTTACCTTTCGATTCTCCGGGTGCCGGAACAAATGGTGTGGTAATAGCCTTGTCTCGTGTCACCTCGAGATTTTGGGATTCCTGAAGTGGCAGGACTGACCGGCAGGGAAGGAGTAGCTACGTCAGCTAATTCACCCTTTAGCTTTGCGTTTTCATGACGTAGCTCTTCCATCTGTCTGAGCAACTCAGTTTGGCCATCCACTGGCAAGAAGGACACAACAAGTTAGAACAGTCAACGATGACAACACCACGCAAACAATTGTCTGACGACTTCAATATCAAGCTCAAACTGCAAGAGCGGAAATTGAGCACTCAACTCCAGGTACCACATGTTCTGTCTACATAGTCTACGGCACTCAAGCAGCTGTCGGACTTCTCCAATCTCAAACTGCTCCAAAGGAATATAAGAATTCAATTCAGGGTATCGGAGATCTAGTAAAAGAAGGGTAAAGTCACTTAGAGACATATACGAAACATGTGCAGAACACTAAGAGCAAAAACCTTATATGTAGTGTTAGAAGGAACTTAAAGAGGCAAAGGCTGAACATATAAACTATTTAATTTGTCATTTTTGATTTTTGTTGTGATTTTTTGTCATTTCAGTTTTGTCTGTCATTTTTTGTCATTTTTTGTAATTGCAATTTTGTTTGTCATGTTTCGTCATTTTTTGTCATTAGAGTTTTGGTCTGTCATTTTGTTCGTCATGTTTTGTTATTTTGCAGGTTGCAAAAATTGCATTTTTCCCGAAGCGTTGTCATTTCTTGTCAATTTCCGAATACTTTTTGGTCTTTGTCTATATTTTTGGCAAGGTTGCACCAAAATGGCCAAAAAAACACAAAAAAAAATGACAATTTTGCAGGTTGCACAATATGTTCATTTTTCTCAAAGCATTGTCAATTTTCTGTCATTGTTTTGCGTATTTTTGTCATGTAGTGGATTTTTGTAACCTGCAAAATTGTCATGTTTTGCGTATTTTTGTCATGTAGTGGATTTTTGTCATTTTTCTTTATTTCGGCACATTTTTCAATCATATTGAAAGTATTCGAACAATGACAGAAAGATGACAAAAAAATACTATGCTTCGAGAAAAATGTCATTTTTGCAACCTGCAAAATCGTCAGCTTTTTGTCATTCTTGTCATTTGGTGGATTTGTTTGTCTTTTTTTTGGTCATTTGTTGGTGCAATTGTTTCAGAAATATGGAAAATATCAAAAATTATTCGATACATGACAAACAAAATGACAGGCCAAAACTGAAATGACAAAAAAACGACAAAACAGTGACAAAAACAATAACAGACAAAACTGAACTGACAAAAAAACGCTAAAGAAATTACAAAATAAATGCTTCAACCATCTCCAGGGTATGGCTCAGAGTTTCTTTCAAATGTAGTGAAAACAGTGACTACTGAATCATCTGAATCGACGCTTACATTTATTTTTCATCCGCAGGTCATGAAGTAAACACTGCAAGACCATGAATCAATGACAAGCGCGATCGAAAAGCCCAGCGAGAATCAGACCCGTGAACCACGCCATGGAATTGGCCCAAAACATGATCTGCATATACTCCTACTTGACTTGTCTTTATGTGAGCTTGACATGAGAACGCTTGCCCAGTGATACATATCGGACGATTTCTTTCAATTCCATAAGTCTGTTCGACGATACCTCGAATGTGATATGTCGAAATTGTAGAATCCGAATCAAACACCACTCCCAGGGCATAGAAGGTATTGGGAGGTAACCATTCAGGGTGCTCGACGTCACAAGCTGAGGGCCGAACAAAGCCTTCCATGACTGCTGAGGTTGCTCCCAATACGGAAGTATTGTGTCCAAATCCGAAATAATGAGAAATCTTCACACTGTCTGATTGCCAAGAGAGCAATTCCAGTTGTGCATAAGCAGCCACCAAAAGCTTGGATGTTGGGTTTCGACACCCGTTGCTCGTTTTTTTCTTCAGAATTTTGGCGGGAACGTCAGATCTTTTCAAAAACATTGACTTGCTTTCTATATCAACAAATGCTTCCAGTTCGTACCTTGATCGCCGTAAATACGTTTCGAGTTGCCATATCCTGCCTATATCCCCGCACGAGGGTATCTTTCCCAAGAGTAGATAGAAGACTGTTCAAACATTGGTGCACTTTTACTTTGATGGAAATGCAAAAGGCAGCACGCCATTTTGAGACGGATTGATGATGCATCTACAGCAGTGTATCGCTATCCTTCCAATCAAGTTTTGGCTGAGAAAGTCGATCTCATTTTTGGATCTGGAACAAAACCGTTTCCATAATTGAGGATGAAGAACTTCCTCAACTTCAGTGATAAGTTCATGATGAAATAGACTGGAGGAACGACCTAAGCAGATTTTGGCTTGTTGGGATGGATCTGCTATGACTAAACAGGCAGATACTTCTGACCAACTTCCTTGTCCAGGAGTAGTTGAGGCACCCGATGTATGTAAGAAAAGTCCAAAACTAGGCCCCGACTGAGCTGAGGAAGAAACAGTATCTGGCCCTGCAGCCCCAACAGTTGGTACAGCTCCTACATGTGGTCCAAGACGGGGTCGTGTTTGTGTGCACGATCATCATTAGGGGATCCCGACCGATCTTCTGAGGCATTCACCCCTCGTGGTTGTGCATCTTGAGAAACCAGGGTTGCTGGCATATCACCAGAAATTGAAAGCATTGGATTCTAAGGGCCAAGAAAAGGCCACATCATTTGTAGCATCATTCGATTGTTTTGAAAAATCATGGGGAAAATCATCTGCTGAGTCAGTCGCAACTGTTCACTTTGAACATGTTGAAATTGCAAAATTTGGCGCTGCATAATCTTAATTTGTTGCAAGACCAATTGTTGCTGACGCTGACTGTCAGAAATAGCGTCAAGTCTGAATTGTACATCTCGAAGTTCAGTAAACCGTTGGGAGATACTACGTGGAATAGTACCAGGAAGGACAGGTGATAAAGGCGGAGGTACAGTGGACTTAGCAAAAGCACCGAGTACCATGGCAACACTACAAATGAAGGACAAAACTAAATTAATCAAATGTCTGAGGTACGTACCTGCTGAGAGTATTACTTCGCCTTGTGGCTATTTGAAAGAACTTCGCCCATGGGGCAACTCCGCAATCCGGCCATCAAGATTGTCATGCTATATGAAGCTAATGTCCACCTTGACATTATTGAAGGACCCCCTTGCATTCGAAATGCAAACTGCTTCAAAATTGGCGACATCCCACCCGAATCACGCGAAAATGCCCGGCCATCACTTTCATCCACGTCGAAACGTAGAGACGGTACAACCAAGTCAGGTTAAGTACCCATTAACACACTGCAGGTTAAATTATGTGGAAGAAGAGAAGGATAACTTTGATGTCGCCTTGCAAATTCCTTGAAATGAACGGCCTGACAAGCTGAAAAATCCAGACTCTGGAAATTCAAATCGAACGGATGCAAACGCAGTACGGCGGTTAACAGAAGCTGAAGCCAGCAGTTCAACTTATCAATAGCAGGTACGTGATTGAGGCGTCCCTCAATCATATCCTGACTGATGGCTGGAGCTTCGTTGGATCAGGCCAGGCCAAACGTCCCTGATCCCCCTGCTTGATAATACGGATTATCAATTAATAATGCATGCGACTAGCAGTTTACACACACACACATGTGAGAACCGAGGTGGACTGAACACAATAGATGGGCAACTAAGCAGCTCACCACAATATCATACAGTACCCGGTCCCTTTTAGGCCAAAGAATTTGCTGTTCTGGGCAACTGAAGCATGGATTGAACGTGATTGAAGCATATTCCCAGGTTGGTTTGCGGGTCGAAAGCCTTCCATGATTTTCCCTTTCGACAAACACATTGAAAGTTCGTTCATTTTTAATCTAAGGTTTGTCGCTATGACTTCAAAATAAACAACACCTGACTGATACGAGCTTCGCTGGGATCCCGGTTCCACTTTGTGTGGCTCAAAATGATTGAGCCCCCACTACCTCCATAGTTCTAGACGATTCTAGGTGTGTCTGTTTGAAGATGGGGGGTGGCCAAAAATCCGATGGTCTCTCACCATACTAGTGCGTCCAATAAGCAATTTCCACACGTTGGGGGGCCAATCCCAAAAAAATAAACATACCCAAGTGATTTTTAAATTTACTGGCCTTCCACGTTTGGTTGGCGCACAGAGTAGTTTGTTTTTCTATGTGTACCTGTCGTGCTCACAGCTGCCTGGGATTTGACGTTGTCGATCATCTATGTATTTGGGGGTTGCCTAGATATTCAAGGGCCGCTAAATCATCCAAAGTTGGTCATGTTCCTAACGCGGTTTGAAATTCACATCCCCCGAATTTATGGATTTCAAAGTCAAATTATTCCAACCAATTCTGCTTGGATGTGCCTCCCGGTGGTTATCAAAAGTGGTTTATGAAAACCTGTATGTAAAACGCAAGTTTGCGCCCCGGTTCGCTAGCAAAGTTGAGTGAAAACATTCCAGTAACTAGGATTCATGATAGATATATACTTGATCAGGGTAACATAACCCAACCAACATTGCACGGGCGGGCCAAACGTAGTAATGTACCACGTTTAATTTATGTAATGTATGTTTTCGCTGCTGCGTAGCGCATCTTTGTGGGTGATGCACTATAGTTTTACATATTTTCCATTTTCCTTTGAATAGTCCCATGATATTGCCTGGTCTAATCCCACATGAATCCATCTTAATCCCAGTTTTTTATATAATTCCCATTGGTTTCTTCTATGGTTAGTCACTCTAGCTACGTGAGGCTACAGCAAGGTGAGGCTCTGCACACTCGAAGAGGTACCAAACTCGCCGGGAGTTGGAGGCTTCCATAGTCATGGGGGGTACCCCAAAAGCTGGATCGTTTATTTCATGGAAAATCACAAAATAACATGGATGATTTTGGGTGTACTACCATTTTTGATGTTCGAAACTTCTATTTTTGGGTGAAAACAAAAAATGGGATATAGAAGACGGTTTGATTCACAGCTATCTGTGGGTTTACTAACAAAAATCAGTAAAATTGACGATAAACACACACAATGATTTCACCTGTGAACCGTGGAATTTTTGGGGCATTAGCAAGTACTAAAATGTTGGATTATCTAACATAGAAGCAATGTGGTTTTTGTATATTGTATAAAACACTCTGTTTTCAGACAGAACCATGTATAGTATATATATATATATATATATATTTATAAGTTGGTCACGCGGAAAGTAATTTATTCAACACGAAATGGTAGAAACAACACGAAGACACATGATATGTCACCTGTGAAATTTGACATAGCAAAATGAATGACCTGTAAATCACAGGCATATAGGGCCAACGCTTCAAACATATTATCAACGTCCCCCAAATTTGATGCGATCCAGTACCAAACCACGGGTTTGTTCGCGCGGTCTTTTATATCATGTTTAGCTTAGTTTATTGTGTTAGTGTTTGACCATCATGGGGAGAAAATAAAACGAATGTATAACCCAAGAATTGCCAAGTACCTGAGATTAGCATCTGGGTTTTGATGGTTCCGGTGAACGGACATACGAAATGGTCTAACCGCGGCAGTTCAGCAAAGTCATACCGGTCATCACGTGAGCAGTTGGCATTTGTCATCGCTTGGAAGGTTCACTAAGCCGATCTGGGATACCTTCACTCAACCAGCGTAAGAATGACAAATCACATCCTCTGGGATCATCAAGAATAATCTGTGGCTTCACAACGAAACACTGGAAAGGAAATGACCGATGCCCAGTTAGAACTAGATGATTGAAATAGGTCCTGACGGGTTATATGCGCGTGCCTTTTTAACGAGTAGTACAGAAGGCAAAGGCTTTAACAGCCCCTTTTCCTTCGCTCCTGATTTCAAGCGGGGTTTTAATTAGCCCACCATGAGGATATACCGTACCCCTTGATGGTCTTCAGATGTAACAACTTGCAAGTACGTGACCTCAAACTAACGACCAAACCCCATACACTCTGGTAAACTAACGTGATGCAAATTTCCCGCGTATAACGATAGGTTTTTCCACGTTAAGTATGTGTAAAATGGCCATATCCCGATGATAGCCACGTTAGTTGCGTCCTCCTTTTGATAAATCTATGTTATACGTGCGGTGGAGAACAGGATGATAGCCACGTTAGTGGGCTTCCTTCCATG
>Ga0126342_10004915_pt1 | contig 23088 bp, 11 predicted proteins | sample Cyp1metagenome_FD_92528 | JGI IMG/M metagenome (GOLD analysis project Ga0126342, IMG submission 92528) | Coral microbial communities from Lord Howe Island, Old Settlement Bay, Australia - Cyphastrea 1 metagenome | ecosystem: Host-associated > Invertebrates > Cnidaria > Coral ...
AGCGCCCATTGCAAGGAAAACAGTCGCGTTCCGTGCGCCATGCTTTGAAGGGTCACGGTTACAACCAGCATTGCCGGTACCTCCAACTAAACGGTATCCAGAACAAGGATTCATTTGTTCACATATATTATATATGTATTATATATATATATTATATATATTATATTTATAATAATATATATATATTATATATATATTTATCATATATTTATAATATAATATATATAATATAATATATATATATATAATATAATATATATATATATATAATATATAATATATATAATATATATAATATATATAATATAACATATATAATATATATAATATATATAATATATATAATATATATAATATATAATATATATAATATATAATATATATAATATATATAATATATATAATATATATAATATATATAATATATATGATATATATATAATATGTTATGGGATCATCATTTATCATCTCTATGACTACTTTTAATGTCTGATCATACATTGTATAATTGGTTTCTGTAGTAAATGGTTGCATATGGCATGCCATACTTAGTTCAACCATTTCTATGTATAGGAGAAGCCACGCAATGGGGACTTCATTGCCAGCCAGGGTTACGAAGCAGTTCATTGCCAAGTTGGGATCCTCCAAGTGGTTTATTTATAGTGGCTGACCAATTTCAAGCTGTTAACAAACGAATTAAAAGCTGTTAACAAACTTTAGTTTATGGTCTATTAACTAAATAATAGAGGCTGACCAATTGACTGGTATCACTAAAAGTTGTTTTCTAACTCAATTAACAATGGACATGTATATAATTTACTGTACCATAAATCCTACCAATTGGAGTTAGACACCAGCTTAACTATGGGGGTACTGTACCTTTTCCCCAAGGCTACAGAACCCGGTTTTTTCTTGTCCCTAGAACGGCTTGACCATGGATAACCCATTGGGGTCACCTTTGTGACATCCTTTTGGTATAGGTGGACTGACCCTAGTTTCCGTTACCAATGGGTCTGTAAAACTGGTTGGTGGTTTGGAACATGGCCTTTATTTGGCCTATATTTTTCATTTCATATCTGGGATGTCATGATGACATCCATCCGATTGACGAACTCATATTTTTCAGAGGGGTAGGTATACCACCAACCAGAAAATGATGTAACCCACTTTGACTCAGCAGTACCAGCCAAAAAGGTAGCTTTAAGAACGAACATCGAGGGGGCGAGGCCGAACAAGGTTGAAACATGTTGAAACCTCCTCGTCCGACATTACCATAGATTCCCATAGATACGTTGCTGCCACTGACGCATTGACGAATCAAGTTGGGTTTATCCACAACTTTGAATTTAACAATGAAAAGTTGGGGTTTGACCACGAACAATCCAAATTTGACCATCAGAAAAATGAATGTACGATGCTTTTTGTTGTTGTTTTTTTGCCTGGACTCAAGATTCATCTGCAAATATCTGCAAATATCTGCAAGAATGTGTTCATCATCACCAATAAAAATGTGTTTCCAGCAAAACCACCAGCAGTAACCTGCAAGATCTGGCATTGCACTGAGCTGATCAAATCCCCGTGTTGTTCTTGACAAAAAAAACAGTAAATGACATACCTGCGTATTATAGACACGTCATTATCAGGTATGATATCCCATATATATATATATATATCCGTGATATATCCCATGTGTGTTGATGTTCCCATGTTTTCCCATGAAATTCGTGGATTCTAGCCGTTCCAGCTACAGCGCTGTTCCTACAGGTGGATCGGCTGATGCAAGAGATGACGAATGCGTGGACTCCTGGTGTTTGATGTTCCTGCCTCGGGGCTTCAAGAAACACCTTTTGCGACGGTGAGAAGTCAATATTAGGATGGGACTAACTCACTGAATTAGCCATTAATTAACCATTAATTAACCATCAGTAAGCTGTTTGACCATGGTAAACCTCTATGAAGAAAAGTAGCTACCTTTTTAAGCACCACTAGCACCACCACTAGTTACATGGGCGTCATCCCAAAAAAACGTTGAAATCGGCATGGTTGTACCATAGATGAGACTAAAGCCTTGGTACCCCCCTCAATCAACAGCCAGGGTTATCATTAAACCTTACTTAATTGAAGGTTCATGGATTGAGGGTTGACATGTCTATATAGATTCATAGATTTTTAGGGACTTACGCAACACACATATAGGATTTAATGTTTATTTAATCAACAAACAATCTTGTTGAAGGGTCGGTTGGTTTACGAACAAAGATATGCATAGACGATTGTAGACATATTTGGCCGCAATCAGAAACTCTCATGGCAACTGGGGCTTTGGTTTTTGTAGGGCAGTTTTAGACCAGGCTTCCACTTGTGCTTTGCATCAAGCTAAACGAGTCATCTGCCTCGGCCCCAACACCTCCGCCGTGCGGCCGTGCACCTTCAGCTTCCGTGGGCGATCTCAGACGCCAGACCAGTGGGGTGGACCTGAGCGAAGCAAACCGTTTTTTGTTCCTGGTTTTTGTCCTGGCTTCTATGGCTTCTGCTTAGATCCGCCGGTCCCTGGTCGTCCTTGGTCTAAAATTGCATTCTCCAGCTTGCATGTCACAGATCGAAGCATTCCCAATGCGTGAGCCTAGCGTATAACGTTTTCCCGCTATACAGCTGGACGCAGTTCTGCTCTGCCTACGAGTCGCCGACCGTGAGCAAAGGGTTCCATGAGGCAGAGGCCATCAGACGCTGTAAACCGCAACCGTTCCAGAACACGTGGGTCTGTTGACAATGAAACTCAGCTGAAGGTTGAAGTCGGCAAGGCTTTTGTCCGCCTCACTCAAGCGGACAGATCCCTTTCATAGGCTATGGGTCCTTCATTGTACATAACATGGAATATCAATGACCATGCGGTTCTACAGGCTTGTATGGATTTCCGTGGATTTGTTTGGTGACATGTGAAACAATTATATATAATTATATATATATATATAATTACATACATAATCATAATCATACATATATATATATAAAATTATATATATATATAAATAATTATATATATATATATATTTATGTACATATATATATACACATTAATATATATATATATATATACAGACACCCTATAGACTCCCCATGTAGTGTATTTTCACCTTGGCAAAAAACAATACATCTTCAGCAAATCATGGTTTGTGGAGATATGATGGGATGGGATATTTTACGAGATATATATGACTAACTTGATATGAGATATGACATGATGGCATGTCTAAAAAGCTTGGGATATCTGAAATATTCTGAAATAACTCTTGGTTCTATATCAAGCGGGCTGGAAGGTGGGGCTGCAGTTCTTTAGCTACATGTAACTGTATCTAGGGTTTGTGCCAAATGTAGCTACAATTTGTTTACGCCAGCCAACTTGCTGGTGCGGGACCCAAGTAAGAAGCGATGATCATATATCATCTATGGCTTAGGTACCACTACTCTGGGCTATTTCACTTGGTTACCATCTGGTTATTTAACATAGCCATGGAAAATCACCATTTTTAATAGGTAAACCTCTATAAATGGGCTATGTCCCGTGTCTATGTTAAATAACCAGAGGGTACAACTATTTTACCAACCCCCAAAACTTTCTTGCTTCAAAAGTTCAGCCCGCCAAAAAATCGTATTAAAACAGGTGTTGATCAATCCCCATCCTGTTGGCGATAAATCACCAGATTTCAAGCAACACACCGTGATTTTTCAGGCCACATGCATAATATTGTGACATAAAGTTTATCCCAAAGCAACAATTCTAAACTAAAGTGTAAAAACTTAAAAACCCAACTTAGGTATTCGGATATACTCGCTTTAAGATGGAATTATTGTTTTTTGATTTACCCAACCATCATGTCCATTCATATGAAATTATATCAACCGTGGACATTCAATCCCAAATTATAGTTGGCTACATCATATCCATAAATCCATAGATTTAACAAATTCATTATTACCCAGCATCCAATCGAAACGATTGGAATATATCGGAAAATATGAGAAACCATGGAAACATGTCAAAAATATCGGGAAAAACATGTCAAAAATATCGGACAATGTGGTTGAAATATTGGGAAGACATGGGAAAGTATCACAAAATATTGGGAAAACGTGACGGCACATATGGGGATGGGTCATTGTACCCTGTACCCCTGGTGAAGATTGGCCACAAATGGATGTTCATCCCCTAAGAAATTGTATAGCTATTGATCCATAGCCATATTGGCATTTCTGAAAGATGGGTTTATTGGCAAATGAACCATCCATTTAACAATTAGCCATTTCTTAGGGGATTGGCTCCAAGATGATTAGACATAGCCATAAATGAAACATCCCCAGAAAAAACTAACCAAACCTATTGGCAAATATGAACATGGCCAATAGGTTATGGTTAGTTAAATGGGGATGATTTATAACCATTCATATCCCATTCATAACCATTATAATATCATTCTATGGGATCAATATAAAATTTTATTTTCACCATGAATAATCATTAATAATTGTAAAGTTCATTAATGGCCCATTGTAAAATCATTATATATCTATGGGCCATATATCTATGGGATATAATCATTGGAATGGGCCATTAATGAACCTTTCCCAACACCGAGGCTTCCATCGAAGGCAACGCGGTGACCTTCACCGCGCAGCTGACCGTGCAGCTGCGCAATGGCTTGGCTTCGGCCTTGCGGCTGCGCCTTGGCGCGATCTGGGGACGTTTGAAGCTTGTGAAATCCCATGGAATATCCCCTGGAATCAGTATGAATCCCATTAAACCATCATTAAATCACCATAAAAATCCCATGGAAACCTCCATTAATCAGTATGAAATCATCATCAAATCACCATAAAATCCCATTAAACCATCATGAAATCAACATGAAAAGTCACCAACAAAAACCGAAGGGTAGAACGAGAAGCGCCCGCGAGGTTTGACAAAATGCGACAGAAAGCCATCACCGCCGATGCCTTTGCCTTTGACTCCCTGGCCGGGAGACCTGGGAATCCAATGGTTTTTCAGGGAGTTTACCATCCAAAATGGTGATTTTATGGGTGAATTAAGCATGAAAGATGGGTGGTTTTATGGGGGTTTAAGCATTCAAAATAGTGGGACAATGGGATATATAATATAATATGGAATATAAAAGTGAGAATAGTTTCTTTTATGGAATATGATATGGATATGCAGAGTCAATGCAGAGTCATCCAGATCATTAGACCATGACTTATATAGGTTAACCCATGGTGACTTGCGGATTTTCCATTTTAACATATTAAGATATGTCAAGATAAGTCTCTTGTATTTTTTTGAAGAAACAATCGCATAGATGACTGAAATCAGAGATTTCAGTTGTAACAAACCCACAAGATGATTGTGCGGGGATATACCCGCCTTTATATGTTGGGGATTGTCACAATCCATACATTGGGAGGCATATGTTTTGCTTGGACTATTGGATGATCTTGTTGTGTTTGTATGTGTATGTATGTATTTGTTGTGTGCAATTATGTATGACACCCAGTAATTACCATCTGGTTATTTAACATAGCCATGGAAAATCCCCAAAATAAATTGAGGTTTCTAGCTGGGGAAATCATCTATTTCTATGGGCCATCTATACCATGGCTATGTTAGTCATAACCAGAGCGTATATGAATGATACTCTCTAGTAATGTAACAGTTTGCGATGGAAGCCATGGCCACTAGCATTTCTTCACTGGTGATTTTCCATCTCGCAAAGTGTAAGAAATGCGAAAAGGTGTTCACCATAGTTTACCTATACAAAACGGGTGTTTTTTCCGAAGCTTCACGGATCTTCCTACAATATTCCAGAACTATGTAGATGGACAATCTACAGAAAGCCCCAACAAATTTGAGAGGTTAAAGCCATGGTTTCCTGATGTTTCCTGTATCTTTTCCCTTCAACCCATCCATTAATCTTCATTAACACCCATTATGCCATCATTACATCACTGGTCTTGTTGGGTGATTTTTTCTCTGGATTTCCCTCAATTGCCCCTTTCAACCAATCCCATTGAAAAGACGTTTCATCTGTATCATGAAACACATTTTCCCTTCAACCAATTCATTGAAAACATCCGTGGGTAAAACTATTATCAACTAATGGAGATTTGTAATACAACTAATGGTTGGATAGTAATAGTTGGTAATACACCATAGTAACTATCCATATTTATCCATCTAGTAATTCAACTAACTGGTAATACTTTGCTCTCCTCAGGTGGGCGCCTGTCAGCGTGACGCCGCATGGGCAGAGGCCAGCGTTTTGAATTTATTTCACGGTCGTTTTGACGGTCGTGGTTTGGTGAAACAAAACATCAAGAACTTGGGAAAATCCTAATAGGAATTATGGGGATTTAATATGATTTAATATGATTTACTGAATTATTTCATGGGACTTACTGAGATTTCATCTTTCATGGGAGTTGGTTGGATTTCGCTTTCTGGATGTGCTGTCTTTCCAGTTCTTGGCTATCCATGAGATGATCCTCCAAGTATGGTGGATATGTTCTGACGAGAAAAAACATAAGCACAACATGGACTTACAAGGTTTAACAATCAAAAATGGTGATTTAAAGGGATATTAATTGGGACTATTCCGGTTTATAACTAGTGTAACCAACTATAGTTAATCCCAATCTCCATTCATATTGTATGATGATTCACATGTAAGAACTTTACCAAGCAGGATACAAGGTTTTCAGCCCCCCAGTTATATCAGTTATGTTTGTTGGTTTGTAGATTCCATGAATTCTAGTTGTATCTACTATATTCTACAAAAAAAACTGCTAATACTTAAATCCAGTTCAACTGGTCAACTTAGCCATATGGGGCCCCAGCTCGTAGTTTTTAATGTCTTTTTTTTGGGTCTAAACATGACGGGGTTACCCCCAATTCCGAAGTGATGACCGGTTGGTTGGTGATTTATGGTGATTTCAGCAGTTTCGCCATCAAGTGATGGTGATTTTTCCCAACTCAAAGGTCATCATGAATTTTGGGTGATTTCAATCTTGATCTGCAAAGAAATGGCTTGGACATCTCTCGGGGATTTTTGTGCCAAAGAGAGTGGCAACAGGACGTCAAACTCCTGGCTTTTCCTTGGAGATGATGGGCGGATATGGGCGGTTGCGCAATCGGTTCACCACATATTTTTTGGGGATGGACATGTCCAAAACTGGCGATTTAAGAACCCAAAAAGTCTAAGAAGTGCTGTTTTGAACAAGAAGAATCTGGCACCACAACATGGAGCCTATCAAAGTGGATTGCATTGGAATATGAGGCTTTCCATAAATGATTAAATGGGAGTACCCCAAAGTGGATGGTTTATAATGGAAAATCCTGTTAAGATTGATGATTTAGGGGTTCCCCCGTTTATGGAAACCCTCATATCGCTAAGCAAAATTCACTAAAGCGAACCCCAGTGCCAATCAAAGCGCAGGTAATTTCCGCAAAGTATATCGATATCTCCCAGGTACAGGAAGTACAATTTCGGCCCCAAAAAACACAGTCACTGTATTTGTTTTTCCCGGTTTGGGTTTTCATGATATCTATTGATATCCTACCGAGTTTTTATATGCCACCGAGCTTGGGTTTGTCAAATAGACCCATGGGCTGGCTACAAATTGCTATGGTGTTTTTCTACAAAAGCTCATTCGACGATCGTCAGGTAAATGTCCTCATCATACAAGAATAATTCTCATCACATAAGAAAAACGTATCTTGATGAATTGTTATTCCTTCCAAATGGAACAGAGAACAATGTATACTCATGAGATCAAGTGTTACCCTCTGCTCATTTCACGTGGCTATGGGAAATCACCATGTTTAATCGGTAACTAAACATAGATATCGAACATATTCATAAATCATCTATAAATGGAACATGTTTCCATAGCTATGGAAAATCACCGGTATGCGATACAATCACCGCCATCCACAGCATGGCCATCGTCCTCCAGGCCCTTGGCTTGTTTCAGCAGTTGTGTGATGAACATGGACCCACGGCACGGGACCTAGCCACATGCGCATGGATGACTGCCACCAAGGCACGGGTTGCCCGGGGTGGCGATCACCAGTTGATAGATGGTTTATCCAGTTATAGTTCCATTTACAGTGTGTCATAGTTACCAATAGTTATCAACTGGTTCAGGATTTCCTCCATCCAAAAACATCATATGCTTGGATCATGTTGGATCATTGTATGTTTACATACCTTTTGGTCTGTAAACCATTGAGCAGAAACTCATTTCTGGTTTGGTAGCTGTATGATTTTTTCCATCGATCATCCAGATTGGGAGTGATACCCTGGGATGATCTACAGACCTCAATGGCATGGGTTTGCCTGAAAATCTAGGGTAAAACACCAAAATCCATTGGTTAAGTGCGAATTTCACTATGAATGTGCTCATGAATTGGGGTTAGAGCCAATTTTCAGACCCACATGTTGTTTTCTTTTGTTTTGCTTAGATTCCAAGTCGTTTTTTTTCCAAACCCACCATTTCCATGGGGTACTGAATGGATTACAGCCACATAGATCCAGATTTTGCTTTTTGGGGGATAGGATGGGGATGCACAGGGTGTGTCCCACTATTTGTCAAACTACTGTGATTTGGCAGGGCAGCAATTAATAACTTTTTGGGTTTGATTTCCCATTTGATTCATGTTTATTCCGAACCCTTATTATATGTTGTCCCGTATTTTCCAACAATATATGTACATAGCTACCCCATACTTACTTTTCCCCATACAAGATGGCCCCCCTCTAGATAGCTAAGCTGTTGTTTTTTTGTAGTAGGTCAACTATGATTTCTGGCAAAGATAACATAATGTAACATAATATAATATTGTTATTGGGGTCACAAGCTAATTTACAACTGGGGGGTCCACCTTACAGTTATCTTTTTCCATATTTCCATCATATATGTATTTTTTTATACTTATTCCAACCCATAGTTATTCTACCCCCATAGTTAGCATACCTCATAGCATACTTACCTTTGTTTAATATTTTTCACCATAGTTACCCCATGGTTATCTTACCCAAACATCCCCACGATTTCTTGGTGCGTGGCCCGCGTGGCCCGCGACCTCAGAGATCGAGGTTTTAGCCTACAATGCGACGCTGTCGGCCTGTGAGAAGGCTGGGAAATCATTGGGACGTTTGGAGGGAAAATGATGCTTTTTGTACTGGAAAAAAGTGGAAAAAATATGTTTTGAGAATGTTTGATATCTTCTAGTGATTCTAGTTACAAAGTATGTCTGTCTGTAATGCACTAAAAATGGACAGGATCTATGTGTATGCATATATTTACAACGCATATATACACATATATACATACACATATATACACATACTGTAATGTATATCTGGTCGATTTGCCATGCATAGTTTTGTGATATATGGGGATGGGTTTAGACCATAGAGACCATAGATTGTTGCCCATCAGGTTATTACCAATTGTGACCCCCCAAAATTGGGGAGTTCATGATAGGTAATGCCAAGATTACACCTTTTGATTTAAAAGGATGATTACAAGATTTGAATCTGTTGGGCTTTGTTCAACAACCTGGTGCACCGGGCAGCTGATGAATAGCAATGTTCTCTGCGCTTGCAGCCGTATATTGAAGGGGACATGCTCGGGCAGCTTGGAGCTACATCAGAAAACCATAGTGTATATATATATATATATGATATTGTATAATATATATATATATACACATTATATTATATGATATTAAATATTAAACATGAAATATTAAATGTTAAACTTTTTATATTATTTATTATATATTATATATTATATATTATATACGCTTTATTATATATTATATATGTTTTATTATATATTATATGTGTTTTATTATATATTATATATTATATATCATTTATTATATTTATGTATTTTATATTATATATTATATATTATATATAATATATTTTATATTATATATTATATATTTTATCTTATATATTATATATGATATTTTATGTATTAAATATTATATAGTGTATATTGTATATTGTATATTATAAATTTAATGACATTATATAGAATATATAATATATTCTTTGTTATATATGATATATGACATACATATATATTATATTATATATATATGATGTCATCAAACACCTGCAAGACATCAGTCCTGATGGCAAAACAAAGAGGGAGAAGTTCAACTGGAAAATCACCTCTCGTGAAATCAGCTCCATGGCTTGCTGGAAAATCTCGCACATGGCTTGTTCGATGATTTTCCCATTTGAGTGTCCATTTGCAAGCTGGGATTTCCCAGCTTGTCATGTTTGGTGACCGGAAAGTATACCCTCTGGTAATTTAACATAGCTATTGAAAATGGCAATTTTTAATGGTAAAATCCACTACAAATGGCCATTTTCAATAGCTATGTTAAATTACCAGAGGGTAGACAATTATATATAGACATATTTCTTCAGATGTCTCATGCCGAGTCGCCATAGTGCAACCCATGTCTTGACCTACCAATCATCACGGAGTTGGGACGGAGTTGCCATGCAATTTCTCTGGTGAAACTCAGTATGAAAGACCTATATAACACCGACATTATTCCCAGATACTTCATGTATCTGTATAGTATACAGTATATTGTCCAGCGTTTACCAGACAAATGGTTTCATCAACTGGTCAACATGGCCAGCACCATGGAGCATACAAGGTGGTGACCCAGTTCATTGGCTGATTTAGTTTATTATACATGACATATATATATATATAAAGGTTCGGATCAAGTGACTAACAGCGTGTCGCAGGGTGCCCCCCGGTATTGCTGTGTGATTTTGAACCTTAGTGGGGTTGCCGGTGAACCCCACGGGCATTGCGGCTGTTGTTTGCGCTGTGGTTGCGCTGCGGCTTGCTGTGCCTTTCAGTGCTCTGGCAGCTCTGTGCAAGCTGCTATCACCGGTTCTTGGTGCACATCTTTGACATTTTGGAATTTGCCTTCACCATCCTCTTTGAGTTTGTGTTTGGCATCGTATGCGTTTTCTCTTTGATTTGGTTTTTGTGATCCATTTTGTCATTAGGCACCATCAATTCGTCATTGAGGAGAGCGTTGAGGCGGAAAAGGGCGAAGGCAAGATTGACTTGGCATCTCTTTCAAAAGGGGCTATTGTCACTCTCCCGTCTGGAACTCCGCAGACTCTACAAGACTCTCAGCAAACATCATTCCAGTGATCCAGGGTTCCTTTGCCGCATCAGCAACAAGATGGCGGACAATTGGAGCGAGTGGAGATGCGGTCATTGCATGACAGTATGCAAAGCATCGGCAAACCATTGCAGCCATTGTGGAGCAGCATGGAGCGATGCGGATTTGAACTATGTCCCGCAGAAGGTGAAGAACAAGACCAAGCAGGACCAATCCTATGGAGAGGATTGGAACTACTGGCAAGAGGAGGATGCAGGCAAGAGCCCTCGCAGCTCCAAAAGTCCACGTCGAGCATGGAACCAAAGGCCCAAATCACCCAGAACGAAGGGCAAGGGGAAGCAGAAAGGCAAGGGCAAAGGAGGCAAAGGGAAAGGCAAGGGAGCCTCGAAAAATCGACCTGGCGAAGAACAGGCCGCTTCTCCAGGCTACACCCATGGAGTGCCGCGAGCTTTGCCACCAGAACCCCCGTGGAGAGGGACACAGCCAGCAGCGACCCTTGCACCGCTGCCCCCACCATCAACTCCACCGCCATTGACACCGGCCGAAGTGAAAATTCAGAACTGGATTGCGGAGATGAAGAAACAACCTGCTGCAGTACAGGAAAACCTTACTCCAGAGATGCAGACTATGATGCAAGAAGAGCAGTTACAGGTGGGCCTGAAAGCAGCCGACGATCTGTTGACAGCAGCCACCGATTTGGGTACTGCAAGGGAGGCATTAGACCAAGCTCGACTTGGGCATCACCAGCTACATGTTCGGTGGAAGGATTTTCTGACGGCAGCAGTGAAAAGATGGCAAGAGTACACGAGCGACTTCCAAAAGGAGGAGCAAGAGTACCTCGCCACCATCGAGCAGTGCAAAGCTGCCCTTGCGACAGCCAGGAAGTCCTTCAATGCGAGCCAACACACGCTGGGCAGCGAGGCCGAGTTGGACTGCATGGTGGTGGAGAAAGAGACGGAGGCGGCCAAAGAAAACAAAGAAGAAAACTCAGGCAGAGTTTTGCAAGAGGGGCTCAACACGATGGCAGCCAATCTTGTCAGTCTCAGCCAGCAGGCAGAGGCCATGGTTGCTCAAGAGCAGCAACAGCAAGCAGCCAAACGACAAAGAGTAGATGCAGGAGAAGACGAAATGCACGACGACTCCAAACCTTCCTCTGGCAATGCGTTGCAACCATTTCCAGTCAGGGAGTCGCATTTTCCAGCGCCCGGCAAGACGTGACCGATGAGTACCCTTGCCTAGGGCATGTCGTTCCTATGAATGTGCAGAAATGGACACATTCAATTTGTTTTGAGGATATCTTTGTCAGTGAATGGCAAGCTGCAGAGGATGCCTTTCATCTTGCGGCGGAGGTCGGCACTTCACTTTACCAGGCTGGCGATGTTGGCCTAGTTCATGGAAAAGGCCCTGATGATGGGAAAGCCAGGGTTTCTTTTGCTCATGAGGTTGAGGTTGCTATCTGCCATTTTGGCAGTGAATTGAATCGGACATTTGTCCCAGTGAATGCATTTGCCTCCTGGACTGACAAGCCGTGGACTTTGCGAAGTTCAAAGCCACCAACAGGGCGACATCAGACAGCAGATGGCCAAGAGGCACGGTACCGCACATTTGATGAGTACTACAATGTCCCATCAAACTGGGGCAACCAACACCAAGATCAGACTGCGCCGGCGCATGGACATGGAGACGATGCTCAAGATGCAGGTTTCTTTCTACATGAAGCCTCCCAATACATCCAGAACCTTTTTCAATTTTTTCTGGACGAAGAGCTATTAGATGGACAGCGCCTGGAAGAGCAAGTCTTTTTGAGGACATGGTATCTCCATCATGTTCATGCACCTCAATGGTTCCATCCACGTGTGATTGAGCTGAATGGACATTGGCGTTTTTGGCACAGAGATATCGTTGGTGGATGGCAAGATCAGGTCTTTGCGGATGAAGAAGTTGCGTTTTTCATTTGCCGCCCGAACCCTCCAAGACAGTCGGCCACCCACGAATTCATCATGGACCTGCTTGTGGTGCAAGGTCTACATGCCCCCAATTTTGCGGGGCTGATTTCGGTCCTTCAACCCAATGATCGAAGCTGTCGAGTTCAATACGCACTTGCGTCCACATTGCCGCAGTTTGTTAGTGGACGCCAAATTGCTACCAGTGCTCATGCCCTCCATGAATGCCATTGGAGGACGTGTACCATCAAGCAGGGTAGAACTCTGATCCCTTTTGATGCCAACCCTGTGCATGCAATGACTGATGGTGACACCTTTACACTGCAAGGCCGTGACAGAGCAGCTGAACAAGGGAATGAGACAGGAAATCAACAGGGAAATCAGACCAATGCCGATGACCAACTTGATGATGAAGATATGGATGTTGAACAGAGCCCATCTTCTCCTCATCATGAAGACGATCCTCCATCATCATCCAATTCAGAGTCAGGACGTGTTGATGACCAGGCTTTGCATGTCATGCGACTTGGTCATCCCACGGTGTTTGGCCATGTTGATTGGCGAAGCTACCATGTGGTTCTACGTGAAGCAGCCCAACTAGTTGGATTGCCGGCCAATCAATTTGTCGGCTACCACTACACGCAAGTTCCACTGGTGGGGCAAGCCCTTACAGAGGAAGCTATCATCCTTCAACATGTCAACGACCTGCGAGTTGGTTCCAATGAAAAGCTCATTGTCATCGACGTTGTGATGCACGTCAATAGACATGCAGCGGGCATCCCTGAGGCGCCTACCATCAATCGCAAGGTGTACAAAGTCCTACCACAAGTCGCCAGGCCTCACATCCTTCGCACCGCTGGAGTCGATGCTTACTGCCAGTGGATGGATGATCAGTGTGTTGTCCACTGCAATGGACACATATGGCACTTCGCAGACGGGCGATTACGTGATGTTGACCATGGCACATACATCCGGATCCAGCTCCCTCCGCCTTTGCGCGAAGATTGGGAACCAAGCCTGGCTATCAGAATGGCCCAAGAAGCTGGCGACCTTTTTGACTTCCCTCTTGCGGGACGAATTGCCCATGACCTCTTGCAAGGTCAATCTGGTGATGCCAATCACGAAGCTGAAGAGCGGGAGATGCCTCGGTCGAGGCAGTGCAAGCCATGTGAGAATGTTGAAGACCCTGGAGTACCCATCTTCTATGCTCCAGGCACGAGAGCTCCCAGATTGCGACCTCGTCATGATGGAGAATTTGCCTGGTGGTATCAATTGGGTGCACTGTTTACGCAATATGCTGAGCAAGAAACCATTGATGGTGAGGCCTACATGTATGTCCAAACATGGTTCATTCATCATGAAAGCAAGCTCAGATGCTGGCATCCACGACCAATAAGATTGGATGGATCGACATTTACCTGGATTGAAGAGCTCCGATTTATTTGGCGTGACCAACTGGATCAAGGGCGCCCATTCTCTATCCATTTGGTACAGCCTCGTCCACCACAATCGCGCTTTGAGAACTATGCTTGCCATGTAATTTTGGAGCAAGCCAGGCCTCCAGGGCTTTGTGCAGGAGTTGTGACCACACTGTATGAAGGGCCCACCAGAGATGCGTTTGAACAACAAGCCGCCTCATTGCCTAGGTTTGCGAGAAAGGACCAGATCATTGATGATATGCACTTGGGGCCCGTCTGTGAGGGCCGCCGATGTGACATCAAAGCTGGGCTCAACAATGTGCAGCTCGTTGTCCCAGTTGAGCTGAGCAACGGATTCAACTTGCGCATCCGAATAGGGCCACCACCGTCTGCACAGCAACTTCCCCATGCTCCAGGAGCCCACTTTGAAGATGTGGCTTTCCTTATGCAGATTCGGAGCGACCTTCCGACCATTCCCATACCCCGTCTCCCTTGGGATGGAACGAGGAGCTTCGAGGAGATGGACACTATACACCTCATGCAGAGGCAAATTAGTCGCAGAGGTCGTCCTTCACAGGTTAGTGCAGACATGGACTTGGTGCCGATTGATTGTCCTGCAGAGGAAGTTGATGAAGCTATCTATGGGCCTGCCTCCCGATCTGTCTTGCTGCTGCAGGATGAGTTTGTTCAAGCGCTTCAACTCATCTGGGAGGCTCAAGCATTTGCCTGGGAAGGTGAACAGCGCACTGGGAAGATCCTTACGTGGTTTGTTGACCACCGAGAAGGGCTACCTGTTTGCTTGGCTCCACGCCCAGTTAGTTTGCAAGAGGACTATACTCACTGGCATGCGGCTATTCACCAGACTTGGGCTGACATTGTTGATGATTCACTTGCGATTGAGTACCACATTGTGAACCCTACGCCATCTTTCTTGGAACCAAATATTATGGCACACATTGTGGTGATTCAAGCTCCCCAACCTGATGTGGTTACTAGTGTAGTCACCATCTTTGACCCATGGCTATCTCCACGACCTGGCCCATATACGCGACTGGTAGTGACCACGCCTGAACAAGTCCAGCAGCGTGATCTAGTCCATGTCACTTCATTTGCCGAACGTTGTTTTCATCCGGCTTCAGCGTATGCTTGTGAACTCTGGCATGGAGAACAGCAGCTGCTGCTGGAGCACTCGCACCAAGGACGCAATGGAAATGGCTACGACCTGTATGTAGTCGTGCGAGAAGGGAAGCGATTTGGCCAGCGAAGCCATGAGGAATGGGAGGACGACAGCATTGCACTATTGCAAAGGAGTGCAGTGCAACAACAGGCTGATAAGGCCCCACCAGAACGATTTCCATGGCCGCCTACTCAGCAAACTGTTTGTTTTCTTGAGACATTCAAAGCCTTTGACCAGTTTGACACCCACCTCTTCCTGCCGGTCTTTGACTTACCGCAGGTTGCTGCACCGCACCCAGCGGCGGAATGGACTGCGAAGTGGTGGGACCATGAAACTCCTGGCGATATTGTATGCATCTATGTTGATGGATCTTACTGCAGTTGCCCACAAGAAGGGGAGGTATGTGCAGGAGCGGCTGTTGCAGGTTTTCTCCATACTTCGCGTGGTTGGGTCTTTCTGGGAGCCCTTAGCAGTGCGATTGAAACAGCTTCAAGTGCTTACACAGCAGAGCTGTACGGTTCTATTGCTGCCCACAAGTTCATCTATGATGTGCTCAAGCTGCATAAGCTGATCGATGCTGCACCACCACAAGTCCTTCTTCGCTATGATGCGCTCACGGTAGGCAACCAAGCAGCAGGGCATTGGAGCAGTATCACGCACCGGGATTATGGCAGCTTTTTGCGTGCACTAGCCCTCCTTGTTGAGACCAAGTACCATACATCCATTCAATTTGAACATGTGCGGGGCCACTCTGGCGAGATTGGCAATGACTTGGTCGACCAGCTGGCCAGTGAAGCACGCAGTCACGGAGGCTTGACGCCATTTGCAAAGTGGATTGATCACCAAGTCCACACAGCTGCTCATGCTCAAGCGCATTGGTTTTGGCTTCTCTTTGCCACTGAGTACAGACACCTTTGGCATGGACTTGACTTGCGTGTGCCTGCCCCGACTACAGAGCCCACTCCAGCGGTAGTTCCCACTGATGAGTCTGCGGCAGAACAGGCAGCATGCGACCAGATCGTTGACATCCACATCCGACTTGTCACCTGCAATGTGCTCTCTCTGAAAGGTAGTAAGGATGTGGCCACGCAGATGACGGGTATTGCGAGACAAGCAGCTTTGATCCGCCAGATCAAGGAGGAAGCCATCACCATCTTTGCTCTACAAGAGACTCGGTTGCGCAAGCTTCATCAAGCGCATGACGAGGACTTCTTCATTTTCAAGAGTGCGGCCACAGAAGCGGGTCACCTTGGCATCATGATGGGATTTGCAAAACACCGACCCTATGGACTTCTACATCTTCCCAATGGTCGCCGCCAAGCTCAGTATTTTAGGGATGAGCACTTTGCCATTGTCGCCTTCAACCCACGATTCCTTTTGGTTCGCGTGGCCACACCTCATTTGAAGTTCGTGGCAATTGCGGCTCATGCTCCACACACAGGGCACTCTCAGGAAGCTGTGGCTACATGGTGGGAGGAGCTTCAACAGGCGATTCCCCAGCAACTACAGAACTGGCCCGTTGTCCTTCTGTGTGATGCCAACGCAATTGTGGGAGCTGAGCCTTCAATTCATATCGGGGACCACCAAGCAGGGAAAAGTGACGACAGAGCACTACCCTTTGAAGCTTTTGTGGCGCGCAATGATCTCTGGTTGCCCTCTACTTTCTCTACTTGCCAGCGTGGAGAGGGCCAAACATGGGTTCATTCAACCGGCAGTTCCAGACGTATTGACTACGTTGGACTCCCGCGAGGTTGGCACACGAGTCAATGTACCGCATGGATCAGTGAGGTCATTGACCCGACCATTCTCCGGGCTGACCATGCTGCGGCATGTGTTGACTGCCACTTTCAGTTGGCTGCATACCGTCGAGGGAAACAACAAGCCAGTGACAAGCTCCGAGATTGCAATCCCAACGACATTGACTGGACAGGGTTGGCAGATTCAATCCATTTTGAAGTTGATGTTCATACACATTTCCAGACCCTCCATGATCAAGTTGTTCAGCACTTGCGACCTCAATGCCGCAAACGAGCTCGGAAGCCACTGAAGCAGACTCTCTCTGAAGAGACTTGGGCGCTGGTCTGTGAGAAGGCTAAATGGCGCAAGCAGCTGAAGGAGTACAATTTCCTCCAACGACAAGCAGCTTTGGAGCAAGTCTTTCAAGCATGGAAGATGGGACAAGCCACCCTACCAGATGAATATGGACGGCTGCGTCAGCAGCAAGATGTTTTAGTGGCTGGAGCCTTGTGGGAGTTCCGGCGACTTGGCCGGAAGGTCACTCAAGCTATGAGACGAGATGACAAAGGCTTCTTCACCAGCTTGCTGACAGATGGAGCTGAATTTTTGCATCCGAAGGATGTGAAGCAACTCTGGGCGGTTATACGACGCTCCATCCCCAAATTCCAGAACAGGAAGATTGGATACAGCCCATATCGCCTGGCCAGCTTGGAAGCCACGAGTGAGCGGCATTTTCAAAACCTTGAACTTGGCGAACCGAGAGAGAAGGAAGACCTCATGCAAAGATGTCTCCAAGGTCAGTCTGCTGCTGCTGCACATGATCTACCAGATCGAATTGACCTTGGTAATCTTCCAACGCTGATTGAGGTAGAGAACTCCCTGAGGGCTACGCAAGCAGATCGAGCCACCGGCTTTGACCAAGTCCCATCGGCAGTGTATCACCAGCATGCAGCATTTTTGGGGCGTTACTTTTATCAAGTCGTTCTCAAGATGTTCCTATGGGGCGCTGAACCATTGCAAGGGAAAGGTGGCTACTTGAAGATGATTCCAAAGAAGCCAGGTGCGATCGAAGCTCACCATTTTCGGGGCATCCTTTTGCTCCCGACCTTTGCAAAAAGGATCCATGCCATCGCTCGGGCCCGGCTCATGGACCAAACTCATCGCCAACGTGATCCGGCCCAACTTGGTGGATATGCTGGGCAACAGGTGGCATTCGGAGCACAAACACTGCGAGTGTTAACCAATGTCTTTTCAGCCAAAGGCCTGAGCTCTGCCGTGATCTACATTGACCTTGCTACCGCCTTCCATCATCTGATACGACAGTATGTCACTGGTGTCAACAATGTTGAAGATGTCACCTACGTCCTGGATAAGTTGCATGAGGCAAAGACACCAGCTGCAGCTCTTCATGCTGGACGTGGCTTCACTGGCATTCTTCAAGCAAAGGGAGTTGACCCAGTGCTCATCAGACTACTTCGAGACATCCACGAAAGTACATGGTATACCCTCCGTGGGAATGACTTGGTGCAGACCTTTCGAGGCACAAGACCAGGCTCGCCCCTGGCGGACATCATTTTCCACATCCTCATGGGCGAGATTGCCAACGAATTGAGATGTTGGATACGTGAACAAGCAGACTACATGGCCATCCTGAAGGACCTCGAGCTTGAGCCGGTCTTTGTGGTCTGGTCGGATGATTATGCAATCCCTTGGGCGACCACGTCAGCACATGACCTTGTGCCAGCGGTGACACGCCTTATGAGGCAAGTTCACAGGCAATTTGCGCGGAGGGGATTCACCATCAACTACGATCAGGGCAAGACCAGTGCGGTTTTGACCTTTGTGGGATCAGGAGCGCCGGAACTGAGGAAAACACATCTTCTTCCAGATCGACCTGGCGTCTTGATTGACTTTGAGGAGGAGGGGTACACGAGATGGCTCCACTTCACGGCCAAGTACAAACACTTGGGGGCCTTCTTCTCTGCCAGCCACTCCTTCGAGCCAGAGATGCGGCAACGAATTGGTATGGCGAGGGCAGCATTCCAGAAGACATTGAGGGCGGTGTTGGGCAACCGACACTACCCTCTCAAACTTCGAATGCAGTTCTTCCAGTCCCTTGTTTGTTCCCGCTTTTTCTTTGGGATGGGAGCTTGGGCTACTCCAACGCTGCAGCAACTAGCAAGACTGCGCATTGAGTTTCACAAGATGCTCCGCACCATCTTGCGCTGTGAAGCAGGGGAACAGCTTAGCAATGCACAGCTGCTGGTTCAAACAGACGCGCTGGATGTGCGGGTTCGTATTGCTACTGACCGCCTTCTTTATGCACGGAGGTTGTTTCAAATTGGGCCCTCATTTCTGCAGCAATTGCTCCACCTGGAACACGCTTTGTGTCCGACTTCATGGATTGCGAGCCTACAGGCGGACCTTCAATGGCTACAACGACTTGTTCCTGATGCACTTGATCCCATTGTGGATGGAGACTTGACGCAGATTGTGGAGATGTGGCAGACTGATGCGCTCCCTTGGAAGCGTATCCTGCGACGAGCCCTACGTAAACATCGGGTGCAGGAGCAGATGATGTATGATGTTCATGCATTCCACGAGGATATCCTTGCCACTTTGAAGCAGGCAGGGGCCACCTTCGAGCCTGACCTTGATGTTTTGCTGAACCGGCCGAGAGAGGCGTTGCACAAATGCAGCTGTGGCAGAGCGTTCACTACCAGTCAAGGGCTGGCCCTCCACAAGCGTCGTGCCCACCAAGTTCATGCACCTGAGTATGCATTTACTGCAGGTGCAACGTGTCCTGTGTGTATGAAATTCTGTTGGACAAGCAACAGATTAGCCATGCACCTGGCGTATATCCCCAGGAGGGGTGGCGCCAACCCATGCTTTGCAGCCCTTACCAAGCATGGCTACACCGCAGAACATTGCCGGCAAGAAGCGCCTGGGGAATGCCGACAGGCTGTGCGCATGGATGCGATGCAAGCAGAAGGCCCTCTCATGCAGTTTGGGAATCAATGGACCCAGCGTATGAACGATGTGGCTGAGGAGATTGCTGCGTTGGAAATGCGACTCCAGATCCCAGATGTTCCCTTTGACCACATTGAGTATGGCATGCGGCTTGGGGATGCTCTGACCGTGACAACCCGGAAGTGGTCGGCAGCGTTCTGCAGCCGTGGGTCAGGAGAAATCCCTGATGTGATTGACTGCTGGATTCGACTCCTGTCAGTCTTTGGCAATGAATTTGATGACTGGGCGGCGCACATCTTCATCCAATGGGGCCAGGACATCCTCCCGGACATTATCGCGGAGCAGATGGACGGTTATGTCGAGGAGATCTTGGACCAGAAGTTTGCAGAGTGCGCGGAGCTTTTTCCGCGAACAGAACTGGCTTCTCGATTGGCCCAGCTACACCAACGCTACAAAGGTCTCCAGGAAGCTGCAGAGGCGCCTAGCGTCCCACATCGACCAGTGCGGCGAGGGACAGCTAACCCAAGGGAGCGCAAGGCTACCCAGCAGAAGGTGCCTAGTGCCTTCTATGACCAGGTGGAATGGCAAGCAGCATGGCGTCAGCTGAAGTGGTTCGACTTCATGAAGAAGCGTGAGATTCCCATGTTGCCTGGTGACAGCGGCTGCCCCACCTTCCTTGTGGTCCACCTCTTTTCGGGGAGGAGGCGCGAGGGCGATTTCCATTGTCATATGCAACGACAGGCAGCTTTGTTAGGGGTGAAGTTTGTCATCTTGTCGATGGACACTGCCGTGTCACCCACATGGGGTGACTTGTGGCACACCTCTGAGTCTTGGGCGATGTTGGAGCGCTTGTACGCCTGGGGCATGGTAGCTATGACTATGGTTGGCAGCCCTTGTGAGACATTGACAGAGGCTCGATATACGCAACCCCCTGAAGGAGAACAAGGGAAATGGCCAAGGCCGCTCTGTCCGCGAACTCCGCCAAGCACATGCAGGCTCCAACTTCTTCCTCCAGGGTCTTAAGGCACTTTGTGGACATCTTGTACATGGAGGGCTTTACCTATCGGAACATCCGGCCATGCCAGCTGATCTGGCGCGGCCTTCTATTTGGCGGGCATCAGCTACGGAGTTGCTGCGCCAACATGGAGATGTTCGGTATTCCCAGGTGAGTCAATGGCGGTGGGGAGCAGAGGCTGTTAAGCCCACTGGGCTTTTATCACATTGTCTCCCTAGGCTCATGCGGTCCATGCATGCGGAGGTGGATGCGGAAGCCGTGAAGCCGACCACCCCCGCGATCGGCAAAGACGACTTGGGAGCATTCCGGACGGCGAAACTAAAAGAATACCCCAACAGATTTTGCTCTGCTCTAGCACGTGCTTTTGGCGACCAACTACGTGAAGAAGTCCGAAAGGGGCAGACCAGACAGGCTGAGGCATGGGCAAATTTTCCCGGAGGGAGTGCAGTACAGAAGTGGTTACAAGGGGCCTCTGAAGCTGGAAGGTCAATTTCGACCGAAGCCAGATGGTTACCTGACTTTCAACCCAGGCACTCCTAGGGGCTTTTTGATTTTCGGACATCACACGCTTCATCCGGCGTGTTAATTGGGTGCTTAGCAGCAAGGTTTACCGACCTTTTGTGCTTGCAAATTGGCCAAAAAAAATGGCATATATATATACAGGGTGTATATAATATATATATATATATGCATATTACTTTATATCACTTATATAACTTATATAACTAGGGTTTGTGGTAGATCTAACAAACTAGTTCATCTATAGCTCATGGGATTCATAAACCAACAAACATAATTGACATCACATTTTCATTAAGTCATCTTGAAGTTCATTAAATCGCATTAAATGATCATTAATCTCCTTCAGTCCAATAGAATCCCTATGAGAAACCATTAAATCATCTTAAATCATATCATCAACTTATATCTCCACGAAATCATTAAATATCCCATCAAATATCTCCATTAAATCCCATCTTATCATTAGATTTCATGAATATCCCCAGTGAATCGCATCCAATCACCATTCACCCTAGGTTTTCATAAGCACCATTTCTTCCGACACCAGGCCACCCAGTGGCCTACAGCCCTGGCCCTGCTGGAGCTACCAACAGAATCGGTCCGATCGGTCCGAAACGACGTGGCGGTGGAGCTGGCAGTAATGGCCTGTGGGGGTGCCCAATCTAGACTTCAAGTGGTGGTTCAATGGGATTTAATGGTGATTTAATGGGATTTAGTGGTGGTTCAATGGGATTTAATGGTGATTTAATGGGATTTAATGGTGATTTAATGGGATTTAATGGTGGCTTAATGGAATTTAATGGTGGTTTAATAGGATTTAATGGTGGTTTAATAGGATTTAATGGTGATTTAATGGGATTTAATGGGATTTAATGGTGGTTCAATGGGATTTAATGGTGGTTTAATGGGATTTAATGGTGGTTCAATGGGATTTAATGGTGATTTAATGGGATTTAATTGTGATTTAATGGGATTTAATGGTGGTTCAATGGGATTTAATGGTGATTTAATGGGATTTAATGGTGGTTCAATGGGATTTAATGGTGATTTAATGGGATTTAATGGTGGTTCAATGGGATTTA
>Ga0126342_10004916_pt1 | contig 23088 bp, 16 predicted proteins | sample Cyp1metagenome_FD_92528 | JGI IMG/M metagenome (GOLD analysis project Ga0126342, IMG submission 92528) | Coral microbial communities from Lord Howe Island, Old Settlement Bay, Australia - Cyphastrea 1 metagenome | ecosystem: Host-associated > Invertebrates > Cnidaria > Coral ...
GACTAACTCTTTCCCTGATGAACTCTTTCCCTAACTAACCTTTCCCTGACTAACTCTTTCTTTGACTAACTCTTTCCCTGATGAACTCTTTCCCTAACTAACCTTTCCCTGACTAACTCTTTCCCTGACATTCTAAAAGTCCGCAACACGGAAGTTTCTCCCCCTAAACTTCCTTTGATAATATATATATATGTAATATACATATATAGATATATAGATAGTTGTTGCTGAACATCCCCGGTTCTGCTGGATGAATATTGGTCCATTCCCCATGTCTCTCCAAGAGTTGTTCCTTGAAAACCACAGGCTCATGCTGTCTGCACGGGAAGAGGAGTCCGGAGAGAGTTCAGCGAGAGTTGCCCAACACCTGAGTCAGTTCTGGTTTGGCACTTCAAAGTGGGGTCCGTTTACGAAATCGCACGTAACTCCAATTTCAGGATGCTTTATGGTACTTATATACTCTTACAACTATAGTGAATCTTCGGATTATTTGCATTTCCACTATGGATGGGGATGTTTTATTGGACCGTGAGTCGGGAAGATATACCCAGGATATAGTGGAATGATATTATGGGATTATTTGCTCTTCCAATGGGATGGGTATGGTTATAACTACAATCACCATTCAATCACCTAATGGTTAATGGTAAACACGTTCTATAATTCGTGTTAACTTGGGGATTATAAATGAAGAATCAATCATCTCATGGGGATGTATCATGAATGTGATAACCCATTCCTGGAGTTGATGATCAAAATTTCCATTTCCTGAAGCAAATCCAAATATGGATGTGTCAGAAAATGGCGTATACCGCACACCCTCAAATAACTATAAATAACTATCTTAATGGAGAAAGATGGAGAAAGTGATGATACAGCCTGAAATGTTTGGGGTACCCCATTAACTTAAGGACATTGGTATCAATTCTGTATACCCAGCGGTTTCTTTTTGTAGCTTATGGAAGATTTGCCATCTCCCTTGCTGGATTCTGACATCCCGGTGGAACGTGTACCCGGCCTGGTAAACAAAAAACGAACTGGAACATCACCATTTTATAGCTGGCTAAGCGGCTAAATCCACTATTTCGACTGGGCCATTTTCCATAGCCACCCTCTGGTGAACTAACATAGCAATGGAAAATGGCTATTTATAGTGGATTTTCCCATTAAGAATGGTGATTTTCCATTGCTATGTTAGTTCACCAGAGGGTAACTGTGAATGTTTACCCGGCCGGGTAGCATTGACCAGCACAACGGGCTGCCGCACACCGCGCTGCCGCACGAGTCGCGTGGGATGATGGATGTTGAACCAGAGCTGGGATCGTCGCTCCTTTTTCACTGTGCGGCTGATGGCGAAAGTACCCTCTGGTAAACATTCACAGTTTGCTATTGAAAATGGTGATTTATAGTGGATTTAGCCAGCTATAAAATCGTGATTTTCCAGTTCGCAAAATGTGAATGTTTACCAGAGGGTATCACCAGGACTCACCAGGATTCACAGCGCCAACAGTGAAATTTTCACAGAAAATCGTGGCTGGGACATGCCTGGGACTCTCCGATGACTGGTCGGTTCCGGTTCGGGTCTCCGATGACCTTTTTTCGGTGGAAAAAAACCGTTGAAATCACATGGTTTTCGGGTCAACACCCCATGATTCTCCATTTGAAAGTTTCCAATCCATGGGGGGGTACCCCCAGTTCTCATCATCCATTTTAGATGTGGATTTTCCATTACCCTCTGGTTATTTAACATAGCCATGGGAAATGGTCCATTTATAGATGGTTTACCTATTAAAAATGGTGATTTTCCATGGCTATGTTAAATAACCAGAGGGTAACTATAAACCATCCAGCTATGATAGCGATAAAGGGGTGCCACCATGACTATGGAAACCTCCATTTGAGTGGGATGAAGATCCAGTTATACCCGCTATGACTTGGGGAAAAACTACCGGGGTGCCATGACTGCCAGCTATGACTTCACTATGGATGGAATGCCATAGAAAAGCGCCCACATAGCGTATCACTGTTCACGTACCCGGCCTGGTAAACATTCACATTTTGCGAACTGGAAAATCACAATTTTTTAGCTGGCTAAATCGACTATTTCGACTGGGCCATGTTCAATAGCAAACTGTGAATGTTTACCAGAGGGTACGACTGTCGTGTCCCAACACGGTGTCACTGTCTGGATGTCATGGTCTGGAACCTTTTGTTTCACCCCCCCATATGCTGCCCATATGCTCCATGGTGCTGGTATATCTACCAACATTTGCCCTCAAAATCACCCAGTTTTGTAGGTAGATATAGAATACATGGAGCATATGGGTAGACTAGTCATTGGGTATTACATGTTATTACCCAAATTGTCGTTAGTGACATTTCAGATGATTGGCATGTAACAATATACATATCAAAATACCCTCTGGTAATTTAACGTAGCTATGGAAAATCACCATTTTTAATGGGAAAATCCACTATTTCTATGGCCATTTTCAATAGCTACGTAACAAATTACCAGAGGGTAACTCAAAATACCCCGGTGCTTGTTGACAAATCCCCGAGATCCCCCAAGTCTTTCCTGCTCAACGAATGATTCCCATGTCTAATCCTTCCCGAATTGTCTGGGATGGCCAAATCCCAACAGAACTTTTGGTCCCATTGCAAAAGTAAAAATGGGTCCACTTAAAGATATCTAAAATCACCTATATTACGAAGTAGATAAGTAGGGTGAATTTAACATCTAAGTTATTTCTGGTCAAAAGCGGTCCTTACTTTTCTGTCCCCGTCTCAAGCTAGTTGTATTGCTTGATTCCGCCTTCCTATGTTAAGTCACCAATTCTTGGTTTTTGGGATCGAAGCCAATCATGCCAATCACTCCAAAAGGGTTGAGTGAAATCCAACCTGATTTGATGAAGCGAGTTCTACATCCAGACTGAGCCATTGTTCAAAATATACTCCTATGCCATCCCATTATACTAGTTGGTTCGAAACGGTTTCCCTTCTATGGGTTAGTTTATAATCCCCAATAACCCAGGTAGTAGAACCCCGTATGATGCCCAATCAACCAGATCATTTTTGACAGTGGACAAAATCCTGAGTTGGTAAGCCTTAGTAGCTATGAACCATCTATGAAGCACGGAAATAATGAGATTATCATGGGATTTGCAGATTTTTGCCAACTCGTGCAGGATTTCGCAATCATCCACTGTAGCTCAAATATTCCCATGATTCCATCTTGCTCGTTTTACGGCGATGATATTTTACTATAATCCCACTGGCACCATAGTGATATATGTATATATATATGGCTATATCACTCTATTATAATATATATATATTATAATGGCTATATCATGTTATACAACTATTGTTTTATATGATTATATCATATCCCATGATTATATTCGAGCCCGGCACTCCGACCAGGACGTGCCCGAGCCCGCTCCCGCTGCCGCTGCGCCGGTGGACGATGACACCGGCAGCAATGGGGGCGATGGACGTAAGGCGATGGCGCTCGGGAGGTTTACGTTGGGATACCTTGGGCTTGGAAAAATCATCTATAAATCAATGGGAATTTCAGGATCCTAAAATGGAGGTACTGTACCATATAAGGCCATATTTTGTGGTGATATTCACTTACATAGGCCTTATATAGGCCTTATATATGGTAGGTACCTCCATTTTAGGATCCCGAAATTCCCATTGAATAAATGGCGGATATTTTATATAATGACTATGTTGGAATAGAAATATTATGGAATGTAATGGGTGATATAATATACTACCCTCTGGTAAACATTCACAGTTTGCTATTGAAGCCATGGCCCAGTCGAAATAGTTGATTTACCCAGCTATAAAATGGTGATTTTCCATAGTTATGTTAGTTTACCAGAGGGTAATGACTATGTTGTAATAGGGATATTTTGGACTATTATAATGTTCAATGCTATATCTTTAGCCATAAGGTGGGTTTACCTGGCTTAATCTGGGCCTTGGTTTTGGAAAGGCTTCAGAAAAGGTGGGGCTCTCACCAAGCACAATGGGTGTTTGAAGCAACAGAAAAATGGGCTTGTACAAAGCGGCAGTTTCTTTCGGCTGGGTCTAACCAACAAACAGGGATTTTTTTCAGCAGCGGAAACTGGTTATTGAACCAACGCTCCTTGGTGATTTTGAGCAACGCAAATCAACATTTGACCATACTTCCCTATGGATCCAAGTATCTTCTTAGGAAGTGTTTGGGGTATAATTTACTATAATGTGGAGGGTTAAGTACCTTCTCAGACAGTGTTTGGATCCATAGGGCTTGGGATGTGCATCCCATTTAAAGGATCCATGATTTCAAATCCAAACAGAAAATTCCGTGGGGATGTATATCACCTATTTCTTCGTGGGATCCCCAAGAGAGTTGCGACCTATTTCAGCGAGATGCTCGTATCGTCGTAGTAGCGTATGCGTATCCGGTATCCTGGGATGAGCGATCAGGAGAACATCCAGGAAGAAAAATCAGAGTTATCCTCTGGTAAACTATAGGAGTTGGTTTACAATCCCCATGAGTACTATATAATTAGATATAACTGATATAACCCCCTAACAACAGATGTGGTATACTTGGTAAACCCAATCATGAACCATCCCATTCACCAACCATTTGCGTTTGTTTTTTACATTATCCTAGTCATAGAGGTATACCCAATTTCATAAACCTCTATTGGGGATGTTGACTATTAATTATTGGGTTTACCCCCTGTGGGGATGTTCATTTAAACATTTTTTTGGCGTGGTTCCATTGTGACATAATTTATCTGGGTGAATTTTGCAGCCTCAACACGATATCACCACAACTGATTCCTAGAATGGTTTCTTTCAGGTGTGTGAGTCATCGTAATTTCGCTCAGATTAATCATTCAACCACGGTTATGGCCGTTTACCAATTATAAATGGTGCAATTATAAGTGGGATTGTACCCTCTGGTAAACTAACATAGCTATTGAAAATGTCCATTTATAAATATTTATAATGAGTTTTCCCACGAACAAATGGTGGATCTTTCCATCGTTTTTTGTATGTTTACCAGAGGGTACATTCCATGTTTATGGGCTGACTTTCTGACTAACTGGTATTCTGGCCATAGCTGCAGAGATTGGACTCGTTTATAGCACCTCCAAGACCACCAAGGACGGTGTCGCAAAACCGGCAGGTTTTGTTGCCGGGTATCTAAGCCGTAAAACAGATAGTCAACGCCCTTTGGAATGTTGGACATATAATATATAAACACTGGTAATTCAACATAGCCATGGAAAATGGCCCATTTATAGATGGTTTACCTATTAAAAATGGTGATTTTCCATGGCTATGTTAAATAACCAGATGGTAAACATATAAGTTATATATATACATATGATATCTCTATTTATGATTAGCGTTTAAAGTGTCTAAATGTAGAATATAATGTATGTTTCCCGACACACATCAAGATGGAATGTTTCATTTTTCTTGGTGTGAATGGAAATTCCAAGTTGCAACTCTTTGGGATCCACGGATATCAAGCTGAATCAAGCTGTTACTCATCGTTTGAATGGGATTTCCTCTGCGAATGAGGCACTGCAACGGAACATACATGGACATTTCGTTGGATGGAAACTGCTTGGTGGTTTGGAACATGAATTTGATGACTTTCCATTCAGTTGGGAATTTCATCATCCCAACTGACGAACTCCATCATTTTTCAGAGGGGTAGGTCAACCACCAACCAGGAAATCATCTACACTGTGGTATTTTACACAGTGGAAATACTGCAGTCCAGCCATTCTGCCTCCAACATTCTGCACATTGGTGGTTGCCGCTCCACTGTGCACGTCGCTGCTCTGTCCTAAAAGGTTTAGATTTCATTCAACAATCATCGGGATCAAAGCAATGAAGAAAAAAGAGGCAAAGCCGACAAGGCAATGATAGATTGTTGCGTCAACATTCTAACAACAGACATATATTTGTTTCTGTATGATATTCTTTGGACCCTGACTTTCCTTTCTCTAACCCACTTCTATGATCAAGTGTGTACATGAAATATCTCAACCTTTTCAGCAACCCTACTGTCTGAGTGTTTCTCTTGAACTTCCCTCATCACTTTTTCAACATCCCGGTTTTCTTCAACTGTTTTAAGGACGCCACATTTTTCTCCGAACGTTTCGAATCTTCACCAACCATTTTTTCAGCCCATGTCATGTCGGCTTCGGCGGCTTGCGGGGTGAGCCATGAACGGCTTGCAGCACTTTCTGTGTGGCAACTTTTTAGGGCGCTTCGATGATCACCACGCCTCGCCGCCAGTGCTTCGGCCGAAGTCGTGCCGGAGATTTTTTGCCACGGTCGGCAATCGGTGGCAATCGGAAAGCCCCGAAGTAAATGAAGGGTTTACATGGTCTTCATGGGAGAATCCCACTAATTTGCCTATACCCTTTGGTAAACTAACATAACTATGGAAAATCACCATGGGAATCATGGGAAAATTCACTATAAATGGTGATTTTCAATAGCTTTTTGTATGTTTACCAGAGGGTAAATGAATGGACAATCCCCGAATGAAAGATTTCGGTGGGATTTTTCAGCCATGTGCCATGTGTTTTGAAGGGCAAGCCGCTTATCCGACTTCACCCCGAGACGGGTAAGTTGGTAACAATAACTCAGATTTATGGTAGGTATACCCCCTGGTAAACATACAAATAAAACTATATGGAAAATTAGCCATAGACATGGATGATTTACCGAACTTAAAACTTGTGATTTTCTATAGTTATGTTAGTTTACCAGAGGGTATCTACAGTAATCTACAGTCAAATTGGCTTATTAGAAACACATATTTTGTGGTGCCTCAATTTGTAGACCCAGTCGCAGCTTCTCAGGAAGTATTTGTAGATCCATAAAGATAACAGGGAATCAGCTGGCTCGCCAGATGATACAACCTACTCCAATGTGGGGCCGTGACGAAATCGCAAAGTTGGTGAATATAGTGATAGTGATATCATTGAATAATGCGAAAGTAAGTCACGTGGTTCTGTGCCATTTGGGCACCATGTCAAAGGAAAGAGACACCGTTTACCCTCTGGTAAGTTGCTACATTTCATTTAGTTCGTTGACTTACCTATTAGTTAGATTAGATGGTGATTTTCCATAGTTTTTGTATGTTTACCAGAGGGTACTCCTTTGCCTCACGTTTCTCTTCCTGTAGAAGTTCCCAAACTTCATCAAGGTGATAAAATGACCATGAGTCCGTGGCCCAGGACCCATAGGACCGATGAAAATTGGAGATACCTACCATTTTTTCAGACCTACCATATGTAAGGGCTAAATTTCAGGGAATATCCCCAGAAAATATTGCCTTATATAGTACAGTGCCTCCATTTTAGGGTCTTGAAATTCCAAAAAAAAAGCGTCGTTCCACGAGAAAAGAAAGAAGGAGAAGAAACAGGAGAAGCAAAGGACTTCGAGGCTGTAAGCCCATGTAACTTGACCATGATAAGACCTAGTTACAAATGAATTCTTAGAGTCTTAGAGAATTGTTGTCCTCAAGTGTATCCCATACTTAAGAACCATACTTACAGGGATTCTATCCCAACTTAGGATTTTTACTACCATCGTTACCCCGTAAATTACCGTTGTATATCCCAATGTTGGTTGTACATTGGTTGTATATCCTATCAGATCATGTTTAACCCCTTTTATAAGCATAGTTAAGTTCATTAAATCCCATTTATACATAGTCATACAAGAGTTATACCATGCTTGAGTTCTATGAAAAATATCCATAGTTCTACCATGTTATACCAAAGTTTAATCACTTATACCATACCCTATGGATCCAAACACTGTGTGAGAAGGTACTTAACCCTCCAAATCATAGTAAATTATACCCCAAACACTTCCTAAGAAGGAACTTGGATCCATAGGGATAGTTATGCCAAAGGTAAACCCACACAAGGTGAGGCTCCCCAGTTATGAGTTGGTAAAAAACAACCTCTTGAACTATAGTTATATTATATTCCCCATAAACCATAGAATTCACCAATTTATAACTCAATAACATGCAATAACTGTGGTTATATAGCATAATTCTAATTGGTGATACTATGGTTTATAACCATGGTTTCCATTTGTACATAGTTTTGGCAAAGTTTTACCTATGCAACCATAGTTGAAAACATTGAGGAAATCTCGGAGAATTGCTGCGTTTTCAAACTTGCAAATAGGCAGATAGATAGATAGCTAGCTAGATAGATATATATGCAAATAGACAACTACAACTACAACTGCAGCTGCAACTACAACTGCAACTACACTACCACTACAAATACAAACACAATGCAAAATATATTACACTACAGTACAATGATTATACTACACTACGCCAATTACACTACACTATACTACACTACACTAATTACACTACACTACACTAATTACAGTGCACTGCACTAATTTCACTACAACTATAACTATGGAGATCGCGCGAAGGAATTCGTGTCAATATCTGCACTTGTAGATATTCGACGTGATGTACCTGAATATTGCAAGCATTTCTAGATGTAGAATGGCAAATCATACTTTTTGTTTGTTAAAACTTGTAATATACAATAAACAGTATATATATAGATATACATACACACATACAGTGTATAATCATTGGTTTGATATGTGCTTCAATCCGTTCTTCCGCGTGCAAGCAGAGTTCCTTTCACAAGTTACGCCACTCAAGACTGCATTGTTTTCACATGCTTTCACTTCATCCGCGACCTTGCGCAGCATCTCTCATCTTGGCGATGTTGCCCAGATCCTCATGCTTTGAACAACCCGTTTCTGGTCGGTTCTGAATGTCCTTCTGTGACCACTCCATGAAAATTTGCCTCCCAAATTCGGCCGTGACCTGAAGCAAAAAGAGAGAACGTGTTCCACCGCAACCTGAGGTCAAGGGGTCTGATGCAATGCAAAGTGCTCGCGGAAACTCTTTTGGGCCCAAGTCGCACAGCATTGCGGCACAGATCTGAAAAATATACATCAGCGAGACATGGCTTCACACAGCCAGCTCAGGATCAGGACTAAGTTGCGTTTCTTGTCCCTTTCCTGTCACAGCTTTGCGTTTTGCGGGGACTCTGAGACTTGTGAACAGCGAGTTCAAGTGGTCCAGATGGTAAAAGAGCTGTTGGACAGTGATGTTTGTTGGGGACGGTGCATCCCTATGGTCCGCGTTTTTTTTGGGAAGTCGGGCGCTGGGTTCAAGACGCTGCAGTCAAGTTTACACCGCGGCTGCAGGCAAAGTTGTGCTAGAACTACAACTACACTACGTATACATCGTTACACTAAACTACACTAATTTCAGTACAGGACACTGCAACTACAACTACAACTACAACTACACTACAAGTACAATTACAACTACATTGCACTACATTACACATTACATTACACTACACTACGCTACGTTACACTGCACTAACTACACTACACTACTTTACACTACACTACTTTACACTACCCTACACTACACTAGACTACAATACAGCACACAACACTACATCACATTACACTACATTACATTACACTACACTCATTACACCACACCACAGCTACAACTGCAACTACGCTACACTAATTAGAGCACACTACAACTGCAACTTCACTACGCTACAGCTACAGCTACAACTGCACTACAACATACTACATCCAGCAGTTGTGGGTGAGGTGACCACTGCAACCATTGCAACCACACCAACAAAAATAACATAACACAACTGCCACCACGTTTCGGTCCATCAGTGGATTCGCTCTGCCATCCATGCGTCACAACAACTCACCTCTCCTATAGTGTCCTATTTTTGAAACTTCCGGCACCGCCTTGCGCGGTCCTACTGGTAACAATAGTGTATGACACTTACACATATATTTAGATGGGGTTGTAAGCCAACTTATAACTAGGCATTTTCCAATGGTTTTCCAATTGTTCCACCATTTTCCTATAGTTTTTCCATGCTTTTCCAAGTGTTTTTTCAATGGGCCCAAACGTCCGAATGTCCCATTCACCGAGGCCAGCGATGAAGGCGAATCGGAGAGCGAGAAGGAACTCTACATGCCGCGGGTCTCTTGGTGTTGCAAAATCCCCTGTTGATCCAGCAGCAACGCGGAGGTTTCCTGAAATAGGGGTACCCCCAAATCATCCATTTTAACGGTATTTTCCATTATAAACCATCTGTTTGCGGGGTGCCCCCATTTATGGAAACCCCCATGTTGAAAACCGACTTATATAAATGTTCTGTTGTTTATTTACGTACAGAATTTTGACAGACCAACAAATTTGAATCTTAGATCATATTTGGTGAGAATTTAGGTACTGTCCAATAAATTTGAATATTAGTACAGTATAGATGTGTTTTTGAGGATTTAGCGCTATAGTATGATTATTGTATGATTTAAGTCTCCGGTGATTATACATTACAAAATAGTTTCAACCACTATTTAAACAAAGATGCGTTACAAAACACAGTTTCTATCTCATCATGTTTGATTTTGTTATCCCATGCGTATCTCAGTATATCACCATTTCACCACTAGCCCAATATTTCCTGTTTATATAATTGTTCATTTCACACTATCCGGGTGTAAAAACACATAAAAATAGGAAGCTTCATTCAGATTAACACTACTAACACTACTACAAAACAACACTACGAACACTCTTAATACTACTAACTAATACTAACTAATACTAACTAACTAACTAACTAACTAACTAACTAACTAACTAACTAACTAACACATTCAACACCATTTCGCCATTCTTTCACTACTACCACTGGGTAACTCTTCCCCGAGGACTACGAAGCTCCCGTGGGCCGTGCCTCCAAGGGCCGGAGCGTCATGGGCCGCGCAGCGCGAGACTGGAACCAGTACCGCAAGCCCATTGTGGTGGAGACGCGGGTGGGCAAGGACTCGGAGCCGGGGTCACATGAAGAACTATATAAGGCTACATATAAAAATAAATAAATAAATAAATATATATATATATATACATTTATATATATATATATACATATATATATATTATAATGCAGTATATATATAAATTATACATAAATATTGTGTATATATATAAATATGAATTACGATTTGATTATCTGTGTCATACCTGAAAGCTCAACAACAATCGAATATGTATATATATATATATATTTAAATACACGTATAAATGGCAGAGTTTGGCCAGTTATAGTACATTATACATAATGTATATGTTTCAGCGAATGTTGATTGATACTGCCCAATACAAGGTTGTGCCCCATGGTTAGCTATTCATCACTATATACATAGGAACAGCATGGAACAGCTCCTTTTTGAATGGATTTTGGATCACGAGGAACTCAACACATGGCTGCGAAGATATTTGTTTGCTACGTTTCAATCCGTAAAGGCTTGCGAACGGCGTAGGGTTCTGCATTTGACACAACCGCAATTCGCAGATTAATATGTATATATATATATGAATTTCACAGGGTGTCAAATCAATGCCACATATCTATAGCTACATATATTATTATATAGTTATACTCGCAGCAAACCCTACTGGTAGTTACTCTACTTCAGGATCAGTTTAGCAAACTATCTGAGGAACCACCTTGGTAGTATCTATCAACATTTACCACAAAATACCATAAGTGTATGCGTATTTGGAGGTTTCTATAAATGGGGGATCGCCAATAGCTGGATGGCTTATAATGGAAGATCCTATTAAAATGTATGATGCAAAGCGGTACCCCAAATTTTAGGAAACCTCCATTTACATATGTATATATGCTATTCCCGGCTAAACGCATGCGGATCGCTTCTGAATTCAAAAGAGTTGCTTCATAAACCCCAGCTATGACCATGAACTACTTTGATATATCATGATATATCCACCAAATTCCCGACAGTCATAATTATATGAGTTATTTCTACAACTATAAGAGCTATATCTACCTTAAACCACAGAGTTTTATCAATGTTCGTTACTTCTTTCAACCTAGTGATTAATCGCTGAAACAGCTATGGTTTATGATACATATAATTATATATAATATGTTATAACTACATAAAATTTGTATGGAGTTTATATTCATCAACTTATAACCTCCGTTTTTTTCGGAGATCTTCCCAACATCTTTCCCATATTTCCATGGGTTTTGTTCCAACATCTTTTCGCCGTTCCTACGCTCCGCGGCACTTCCAGGAGGTCCTGCGGAGCCAATTCGTAGGCATCCGGGTGACGCGGCGCGAGCTGCAGCAAGGCATGGCCAAGAAGCTCGCCACTGTGGATGTGCACACCATCGAGAGCCTCGACGACAGTTCGGTTGTTAAAGTCAGTGATTTCTATATGGTCGCCGGTGAAGTAAAAAAAGGGGAGTTATTGCGAAAAAAATATGATAAAACTAGGTTATAGCTATAAGATCACTATGAAAAAGTTAGTTTTAATACTGGTAAAAACTCCTAAAGCCAATTTTTTATACGGTTATCATTTGTTAGATAGAAATAATTGGCTTTAGGGCTTATCATAGTTACCACATATGGCTACCATTGAAGTTATAAATGTATATAAATGTGATAATCATAGCTATCATTCCAATTTATGGGATGACTTATTAACTTGTGACTGGTAAAGGACCAGAACGGTAGGAATCGCAAAGTGTTGGTGAATATTATGATATGATGCTGGGAAAATTGGGATTCTATGGATAGAATGGTCTAACATATGTTAATTTGGTTGATATAACATAGTCACTTAGTTATGGTTGAGTTCAGTGGCTGAATTCTATGTTTTTTTTTGGAACATCTGAGCTTTAGAGTTCGGAACTGCATGGAGGAACCAGCCGGCCATTGGGGTAACATGTTACCCTCTGGCAATTTGTTACATAGCAAACTGGAAAATGGCCATAGAAATAGTGCATTTTCCCAGCTACAAAATGGTGACTTTCCATAGTTATGTTAGTCTACCAGAGGGTATAACATGTTATCAAAATTGGATTTGGAATATAACCAGTCGGGGTATGACTGATGATAACGAGTATTAACTCGAATGTGGGGCCCCCAAGCGCCATAAATTGTTTCATAAACCCCATGAATATTATAGTGTTAAGTATCATAAAGCATACTTATTGGAGTTATAAACCAACTTAGCTATCTAGGGCGGGGCCCCATTTTGTAGTAATTAGTAACTTCTGAGCTGTTCTTAAGCGCGGTCAGCTCAGCCAGTTATAAATGGGAGAACCTAAGAATGGAGGATGGTCCATGATGGTCCCTGGGTGGTGTACCCTATGGATCCAGCCATAGCTTCAGGGTTTTTTCCAGGGATAACTAGGTCAATCTTACATGGATACAAACTAATCCTAACTAGTCTTTTGGTGTTAATGGGAATATCTACTAACTCACCAGCAAAGAATTTGTCATTTTTTGCAGGGGCCCTCTGGCTGATTGGCAATGGATATTGGGGCTTAGCCGTACCTTCTCAGTCCTTGGATCTCACAGGCGACACCGTAAATTCACCATACTGTATACCATACTGGAACAACTACCCTCTGGTAAACATACATTTTGCTATGGAAAATCACCATTTTCAATGGGTAAATCAGCTATAAATGGTCATTTTCAATAGCTATGTTAAATTACCAGAGGGTAAGCACCACCCTGAAAATCAAACGTGGCTTACTGGAAAATCCCCCATCGTTGATTTTCCCAGCTATAGACCGCCATGTAGTGCGGGGAGTTACCTTCTTTGCATGTTTGATTACTGAAGAGTTGGATGTTGCTGGGCCATTTTGGGACAAACCAATGCTGGTTGGTGGTTTGGAATATTGAATATGGCTTTAATTTTTCCATATATTGGGAACAATCATCCCAACTGACTTTCATATTTTTCAGAGGGGTTGAAACCACCAACCAGCCATATGTACTCTTTTCCTACAGTTGTGAGCAAAATCTGATTGGTTGAGGTCTTTTTCACATCGGTGTCTGAAAATGAGATAAAATCATGCGGCGATGGTTGGAGCTGCCAATGCAGGATCTCAGAGAACTTTGTTGCGTGCACGCAAGCGCAAGCACGCACCAGTTGGATGCAGGATGTCGCTGGCCAGTGATGGCCAGTGATGGCCAGTGATGGCATTTAATGCCGGCCTCCAGAAATCCGGCGGCTGAACTGCCGGCCCAATGTCCGAAAGTTGTGTTTCTCTGACGCGCTCCCCACAAGCTGCAGGCTTGGAGCGTTTTTCCCCAAAAAACGCTCCATTTAAAAGGGATGAAGAGGATTTATCAGCCAGCAATGTTTGATTGCCGGATGGTATCCTTGTTTCATGGTCGATTTATGAGCCGCATCATTTTTCAGTCCCCTCCACCAAGGATCATTCAGTGCAAGTTGAAGGAGGACAGCTGGACTTTGACAACCTCAGATTGGGTAAAGGATTAATTGGTTTATTGCTGATATTGGGCTTTTTCTAGCACGCCAAAACCAGATCACTGCAATCCATTATTTGAATAGTTTCAAGCAAGCCAGTAGAACCAGTTAGCAACCAAGTTTTTAGCGCTGCTTAAAATGTTGGGGTGATGGCTTACTGCAATGTGGGTTTGTCTCAAATGAGGTACAATACCCTTAGATCCTCTGGCTCGGCTAGTCATCATCATACTACCCATTGAAATGTGTTTCTGAGGCTATACCTACACACCATTTTCAGTCACACCCAAGTGGTGATGTTGGAACTCCAAAATAGGAACTGTTAGAGGTGCAAATGGTGATGGGATTTTGGGGTATCCAATTTTCAGTCGAACCCATCGAACCCATGCGGTGCCCTTGAATGAAATGTTTGTTGGTTCACAGCCCACAAAAGAATTACTGTAGTCATATCATGTCATATCTACCTAGCCCATGGTGACACATTGGTTTTAAACCATTGGTATCCTGGTTCAACTCCATTCTTTCTCGGTAGTGTCGTCCTTTCATACTGGTTGGTTGAGAATGGGAGTCCCCATTCATGGATGGTGATATTCCCAAATATGATATAAATTATAAAGGTTAGTAATGGTTGGTATTATCCCGGAACAAATCATCAACCGGACCAATCATCATTTCTCACTTATATCCATTTAAATCCATTTATATCCCCGTATTTTGATGGTTAAAACTCCTATCAAATGATGGTTAAATCATCCGCCAACAACTGGCTCGTCTCTCGCAGCCTCGCAGCGACGTTACGTGAGGAGCCGCCCTTGAGCGAAATGCTGGGCGTGGTGGTCTTGAAGTTGTCGCGCAATGAACTCACGTGTCACGCGACATTTTTTTTATGTTGGAGTTTCCGTAGACGAGGAGGTTTCGGGCTGAAAAAATGGGCTTGAAGGTGATCCTCCTGTACACTAACCCTAGATGTGGAAAACCCACCATGAATGTAAATCATTTCCGAACGGAAATTCCATGGGTTTTAGATACATCTATGTTAATCAACCCCAGGGTGTTTTTTTTCTGTTTTATCGATGGAACTATGCAAACAAAATACACATCGGATCGGAATATCATGGAAAATGTATTATACCGTATACACTTAGCTGAAAAAACACACAGGGCATATGTCTGGTTCAGGGTATCTATAGGGCCTTCGTGTAAGGTTATTTCATCCCAAAGATACCCCCTACAAACGAAGGTGCAGGGTCTACAGTTGAACGGACGAACATCAGTCAACTTATTTCAACGGCGTGGACCACTTGATGTCTGGTTGGTGGTTGGAACATTTTTTATGTTCCCCAATAGTTGGGATGTTGATCCAATCTGACTTTCATATTTTTCAGGTGGGTAGGTCAACCACCAACCAGATGTGGATTTATGATTATTTACCCTCTGGTTTTTTAACATAGCCATGGTATAGACGGCCCATTTATAGATGGTTTACCTATTAAACATGGTGATTTTCCATGGCTATGTTAGTCATAACCAGATGTTTTTAGGAAACTAGCATTTTGAATATACGTTGGCAAGATGATCATGATGATTTTACTCAACATGAACATGTCAGGGGTGTAAGCAAGCCGATTCAGTTTGATGGTGGTAACTAGGTCAATCTTACTTTGATACAAACTAATCCCTTAGTCTTTTGGTATTAATGATAATATCTACGTTCACCAGCATTTTTGTTTTGCAGGGTATCTAAGATTGGCAATGGTAAATCACCCTGAACTACACTCTCAGACTTAGTTGAAGATGTCGAGACATTTTGCAGAAATTCACGAAAAGTTTCCTCTGAAGATCCTGAATTTTTCCAACCGTAAACCATTGCTACAAGGCATCTGAAACAGAGGGTGACCTGATGTTATTCTTTGACTTCCATGGCGTGTTTTTTTATTCCCACATTAAAAAAACAGTAACATTGATCAATTTGATCAATGTTTTTTGGGATGTATTCAGGATAATGGTGCCTTTATCCCATGCAAAAACTTAAACCCATGCAGGATGGGGCCCCCAAGATAGCTAAGTTGGTTTATAAGTGGCTTAACAATGGTTTGTGGTAGATATAACTATAGTTAATGGGGTTTATAATTGTTTATAAACCAACTTATAACTGGGGGGGCCCATCTTGTATCCATGTGACTTGATTTTCACTTCCAATTCTGAGATCTCGTGTCCGCTCGAGGTCTAAGTCGCCCTCCGAAATCGCAACACCTGAAACCGCTGGGAAGCTCAGTGCTTGTTGTTCTGGCCATGGCTACAAAGTGGGGCCCCGATGGCCACGAAATCGCCTTTGGTGACCATATACCCAACATACAAAAAACAATGGAACATCACCATTTTAAATGGCTAAATCCACTATTTCTATGGCCATTTTCAATAGCAAACTGTTTGTTTACCAGAGGGTAATTCCAATTTCACGATTGGGTTTATTTATGAGATATGTAACATCTAAAACTCTGGTCTACACATAACTTAGCTATGGTTTATGGATGTTGATGGTACTACTATAGTATTCATGAGGTATTTTTCAAGACGCCCCAGATACGAAAAGAGGTACCATTCGTCGACCGATGCTTCAAGGCTGCGACTGGAAACGTTGGCGTGTGATCGAAACAAACTGCAACAAGTTGAACCAGGCTCTGCGGCCAAGGGTTGGCGACACACACGGAGCGTTGAAGGCTTTGCGATGTTCCTGCAAAGGGGACTTAAGGTGGTTTATCATCACAAAGCTGTTTATACAAAAATCATGATAATCCATCATTTGTTGTAAAAACTTAAGGTAAATCCATCAAAGGTGGTTTTTACAAAAAATGATGGATTTACCAAAAAACATGCTGCTTTCGGGAAATGGTGATCAACCGTGGAGAATTTCGGACTTACAGGCTTTACTATCCCTGTATAGGATAGCTAGGTCGCTTGAAGTAACCAGGTGATTTGTTTATGGCTTATAGATGCTTGCAGTACTTAATGGGGTGAAACTCAACCGACACACATGTCACTTTGGAGGGCAAGCCTTGTGGAGGACTTATTGACTTATTTAAGCTATTTTTGTCTGCCCTGAACATATCCGAAAATGATGAGTCTATAGAGGATTAAGCAACAATTTTGCAGGGAATTTATGGGAATAATACATTGGAGTACGTAGTCAAGACAATGATGAGCTACTAGATTTGGGGCACCCTACATTCAGACCAGATTGACCGAAGCAAAATGTGTAAAGCTGTCTTTTTTGAGGCAACGGATTCTATTTATATCCACCAAATGAGATTGGAGGCACCGAAGGAAAATCCCATTGTAAGCTATACCCATGGGACTAAATCAAATGTTTCGTGACGCTCGTGACCAAAGTCTCCAGCCGGTTTGGATGGCAAACAATTTTCACTGCAACATGATGGTAAAAACAATCGGGTTTGTCTGAAAATAGAGAACCCCCTCAATCCCATGGACTGTTTGATGTGCTTGTTTTTTTTTTTTTTTCCGGAGGTGATATGTACGAAGGTCCGTCAGACGCAGAGCTGCGGGGATAGGTTTGATATGTTTTTTTTAAATGTAAATATCCCAAGATATCCCTAGATATCCCAAATACTTTCGATTGTAGAGACTGATGTCTCAGATATTGGGGAAAGCAGAATATATATATATATATATCCTATATCATTCATATCATGATGCTTGATACTTAAGAATCAATATACAAATCATGTCTACATAATATACTCGGGGACTTGGGGATAATAATATCTATCATATCACAGCATCAGATCTGGACACGTATCCCTATCGTTTTCCATGTCGGTGTGTCCAAAGTGTTTGTTGGTCTACAAACCCCATTATATACCTGGAGATATATCCTCTGGTTATTTAAAATGGCCATGGAACCTGGCCCATAGAAATAGATGGTTTACCTATTAAACATGGTGATTTTCCCTGGCTATGTTAAATAACCAGCTGGTATCTCTACAAAGACTATAGGATTCACCTAGTTAGTTCAAGCAACTTCGCTATCAACAGGCGGGTCCATCCTTTTTTTGCCCCAACATCTCCATGGTAAACACATCACCCAAGATATAGTCCTGGATGGTAAGCCATTAACATTCTTGGATGGTCAACACATCATCCGTTGTAAGAACACAATGATACACCACCCAAGAACGTTGGTCAAGGTGCTCTCTCTGGGCCACTGGTGGCCAGCTTGCAGGCTCGGGTAGAATACATTGAAAATCCATGTTTTTTTTGGTAAATTACGTGTTTATCTTTTTGGGGGTTGCTATATAATGCTACATATATTATATAAATATATATAATTCATAATTAATTACTATTTTATTGATATATGTATATATATATACATACATATGGTATATTATATATATATATGTATATAACATACATATATAATACATGCACACATATTTCTCTATTGATATGTGGGTCGATAGGTTGGTAGATAGACTTGATTAGATAAATTAGTTTGGATCAGATTGGAGAGGATAGACAGACATATAGATAGATAGATAGATAGATAGATAGATAGAGAGATAGATAGATAGATAGATAGACAGAGATAGATAGATAGATAGATAGATAGAGAGAGAGATAGATAGATAGATAGATAGATAGATAGATAATTTAGATAGATAGATAGATAGATAGAGAGAGAGATAGATAGATAGATAGATAGACAAACATATAGTCAGATAGACATTGTGTTTGATATATTGGTATAGGTATTGATGTTGCTTTGAGCATTAATCTGAAACATACATGCCATGCATGCAATTATTTTTGAATGTCACTACATGTCTATATGTATGTGTATATATAATATATATATATACAGGTTTCGCTCTTTTCAGGATTTGAGGTTTCACAACTATAATGGCAATATATAAACAATAGAAGGTTCCGGATGGAGCTTTGATTGCTGGTACTTTTGTCTACCAAGGGTGTGACCAACAAATGATGGGCAAGCTGAATACTTGGTTCATGGATGATTCGTACATATCCATAAATGGGGAACATCATGGAATGCTCACTCCCCCGCAAACAAAACAAAAACCATTTCAAATGTCTTGCAGGGCATAGAATGTCAACCATGCGGTGTAAAACTGAGGATATTAGCCACGTTGAACTAGTGTTTAACCGTTTCACCATTGTGTGGAGCAATCCCCGCAAGAAACAGAGGCGAGGTCATCGATGAAATTGCGGCGCTCAACGGCGCATGTTGTGGATCCTTTCCGAGAGCAGTGAAAAGCATGGGAGCTGGATTCCAGGCCAGGATCCTCGCACATGCGGTCTCCTTGGCCGGCTTGGGCACATACGAGGGCCCGGAGGGGGTCCTGTTGCCGATCACAGCTGAGCAACTGGGGCAGGTCACTAGCGGCACGGCAGATGAGGCCACCCTTGACCTCTACGCCAGGTCCATAGCGCACGGCCTGGTGCACGTCGCCGATGCCACAGTGGCAAGGCCACGCGAGCAAGAGATGATGCTTGCCTCGTTCGCAGCAGGCGCAGCACGTAACTACACGAGCCACGAGTCCTGCGTTTGTCCCATGTTTCAAGCTAGGTCCCTACTTGTAGGTGGATGATTGGTGAATGGGAGAAATTGTAGAGATGTCAAGAGGTATCATTCGACATTGTTGGGAAATGAAAAAGGGATTGAGAGAAAAACATATATCCTTGAACATCCTCATTCGAATTTGGTCAACTGAGAGAGGTTTCGGACCCGATTTTCTCCCCGGACAGCACCTCTGCTCGTCGTGAAGGGTTTTTTCCAGCCTATTCGGAGGGAGACAGCTTGATCACGGAAAAATTCTGCAGTTCTTTGAGGAGTGTGAGCAAACCAAAATTCTCATTCCGGGAAACTTATTTGGGGGGTTCCATAGTCATGTGGGTACCCCAATAGCTGGATGGTTTATGGTGGAAAATCCAATTAAAATTCATAATTTGGGGGTACCCCCATGGATTGGAAACCTCCATTTCCCTTAAAACCATTGGAATTGGAGTGCAAAAGAATTCATTTTTTGACTTTTAGCATGACTTAAAGCCGTTTTTCAGTGATTGGTTCTTGGTGGTTCTGGTAAAAATCACCTATCCTCCGGCAAACTAACATAGATTGATTTACCCGCCCATTAAAAATGGTGCTTTTCCATTGTTTTTTGTATGTTTACCAGAGGGTACCAATGAGGAAGAAACACTTCGGGGCCTAGTGACTCAGCAGGGGCGTTGGCCAAGGGAGGTGTTGGGAGCTGTCATCCCAGTCAACCTTAAAGACCTACTTCAGGTGGGGTTTATGAAAACTCCACAGTTTTTTGGCCCTTTAAATACCAGTTTTTTTAGTCAGTGAAAGAACCTAAAAATTAGGGAATGATTTTACACCATTTATTCACCAACTTTGCGATTTCGTAAAAGGGGGCCCCACCTTCCACCCCACCGGTGACGACACAAGGTGTTGCCCCTATAGGTTAGCTGATAACTTTATGATAACTATGGTTTATTGGGATTATATCTGCACCATGTGGTGCCCCCCGGTGATGTTTGTTGGTTTATAAACCCCATGAATACTATAGTTATATCTACCATAAACTATAGTTATTGGACTTATTAACCAACTTAGCTATCTAGAGGGCCCCACTTTGTATGATTCATGAGGATTATAAACCAAATTATAACCCTTGGTAAAACATGATTTTGGAGTTGTGACCACATTTCTGGCTGAGCAAAATGAGGAACACATGTATGCCAATCCGATCGTAACCGGGTCTTTTCCGTTGGATCCGGGCCCTTACAAAAACAAGCTTATGATATATAAATTTACATGAATGCCGCAGGCTCAAAAAAACATCTGCGGGCAAGACAGCGCAGGGCAATACATCCAAACAATTCCAGTATGCGCTCGCGAATTGACTTGAAGGATGAATGGGTGTACCCGGGGCAACTATACTGTTTCTAGCCTTGCTTTGTCATGAGGATCCTGCCCATGCTCCAAAGACAAGTTCCATGTCAAATGCGTGCAAACACCGGCATTTTGTAGGCACGGCAAACCGTTAATTAAAAACACTGTCTGCGACAAACGTATTTTTCGCATACCCGTATATATCGTCAGGCTGAATGAATGTGTCAGGTCTTGGTGGCTCCCAATGCAGGAATTGAGGTGAAGAAAAAGTGTCCACAAAGGATGCTTGGGTCAAACGAAATGAAACCACCTTAGCCGTGACCTGTGTCACGTCCATCTGGTCAGAAACCAAGCAAAAAGAGAAAGCAAAAGTAAGCAGGAACACACACACACACAACAATTTGAATTCAAAATCGGAAACACCAGAATAATATGTGCTTGCAGTTTTTGGGTGCCAAGTCCGTTGGTGGAACTCAGGCTTTAGTCACAACACCCAAAAGAAAACGAAAAGACGCGATTGAAATCCCCAAGAAGGCGCAACCACAGCCTTGATGCATTTGCAACCGCAATACTGATCTAAAAAGGTTTCTAAAGCCCAACTGCATTTTTCAAATATGTTCACCACCGACCAGGCGTGCAAGTTAATATTAAGATGGTAGGCTTTTAAACGCGCAATATAAATTCAGGATATGGCCCCAGAAACTCAGCTGCCAATAATTAGCAGGTTGGATGCTGCTGCCCAAAAAAAATATTTGCTTTGAATTGCACAATTCGAAACCGATTTTTTTTGGCTACACCATCGAAATTGTGATTGGTAGCCAACAATTTTTGGCTACACCATCGAAATTGTGATTGGTAGCCAAAATTTTTTGGCTACACCATCGAAATTGTGATTGGTAGCCAAAATTTTTTGGCTACACCATCGAAATTGTGATTGGTAGCCAAAAATTTTTGGCTACACCATGGAAATGGTGATTGGTAGCCAATAATTTTTGGCTACACCATGGAAATGGTGATTGGTAGCCGAAAATTTTTGGCTATACCATCGAAATTGTGATTGGTAGCCGAAAATTCTTGGCTGAAGCGTCAAAAATGTGATGTGGTTTCTGGAAACCCCGTCGCAAATTTGGACATGTAGCCGGCCGGATTTGGCTGGCCCAAACCAATCACTTTCAAACCTTTTGCGCAGGCTGCAAAAATTGATGCGGTTTCTGAAAACCCAGGATGTTTCAAGGGCTGGCAATCCTTTCTCACCTTGAGCACAAAGAGTATGAGGATGATGGGTTCGCTCAAAACCCATTGAATTGTGATTGGGTCTGGGTTTCTGGAAACCCAATCGCGATCCAGGTGCTCAACAGAGGGGTCGAAGCGTGATTGACTGTTGCGTTGTGATTTGGGGTGTTCTTTATAGGGGCTGTGCTTTCGGGGCGCGCTGTGGGGTGTGTGCTTTGGGAGTGCGCTTTAGCTTCGACACTCCTCCATGTATCCTTGATGCTGGGTTTATTGGCTTGGGCCGTACATTACCACCAGTGATTCCTTAAGCTTGCGTGCTTACCGGCCAACACATATAACTACCTTAAGCGCAACTTGGCCCCCCTGGAAACATGCTCTTTTAGTCGCGGTTGTTGCCAACTTCTTCGAAATGTCTCGTGTGTTGGATAACCGCTTAAATGTTGTTACAAGTTTGTCA
>Ga0126342_10004917_pt1 | contig 23087 bp, 15 predicted proteins | sample Cyp1metagenome_FD_92528 | JGI IMG/M metagenome (GOLD analysis project Ga0126342, IMG submission 92528) | Coral microbial communities from Lord Howe Island, Old Settlement Bay, Australia - Cyphastrea 1 metagenome | ecosystem: Host-associated > Invertebrates > Cnidaria > Coral ...
ACCACTTTTCGGTCAATCAGTGGATTCGCTCTGCCATCCGTGATTCACAACAACCAACGTCTCCTATAGGTTTCCTATTCTGAAACTTCCGCCACCGCCTTGTGCGGTACTACTGGTATTATAAATTATAACCATGACCATGATTGAACACATTATCACATTAACAGATAACGATATCTGTGTCTTGTTTCACCATGACTTGACTTTCCCATGAAAAATCTCTGTGTTTCCATCGTTTTCACCATTCTGTGACAGAGGTGCAGAGGATGGCCGGAAATTGGTGCGCGAAGTCCTGTGGAACTCCAAGCTCTTAAGTCTCTCCGAAGAGGCAACAGAACCGTAAAGAGACGCAACTGATGTGCCAGGGAAAAAGCACTATAAATAATGTTTGTTGTATGAAAACAGAACATGTGTTATATTTAGACTATACATATATATATATATCACCATTGAAATAGTTTTTGGCTTGAATTTTTGATAACGATAAAAACATACATACATATTGTTCCATTGGCATTTCATAATGGATTGTTCATTCCACTAAATTGTCCAGACATATTCCAATGCAAATGGCATTATATATTCATAGCTAAGTCGATGCACATAACTGAATTCTAGGCGCTTTGCGGGAAGTATAACTCTATAATCAAAATATAAAGGTGTATACTTGATAACAAACCAACAAACATAACTCTATATAGTGATAATTAAAGTATAACTCTATAGTTTCTATCATGTTGATAATAAACCAGCAAACATATCATTTCCAGAGAAATCACAATGAAATCCATTAAAAGAAACCCATTCCACCAAATATGTCCAGAGATATTCCGGGAAAATGTTCCACTAAATACGACTTGTATAACCCCCCGAGATAGCTTATAAGTTGAGACCATAAGTGGCTGAATTCTATATGGTTTATGGATGATTCCTGGTAGATAGACCGAACTATTATCACAAACTTCATAAACCAACATTCACATTTCTAAATATGGTAAATATTCAGAAATGCTGGAGGTTTATGAACACGTTTCTTAACAAAAAATGCTTAGAAATTTAATCTAGTAACATTTCCATTTACTATTCATGGTTCATTAACATTCACTATATCAACATTAACTATATTAACTATATGGTTCATGAACATTTCCGTTTCGTATTCATGGGCTTTATGGCAACCAACACCACATCAGCCACTGACCGCAGGTGGAGGCGAATGGCTCGGATCGCTGTCGTTTGACCTGCCGGGGACCGAGGGGTTCGCTTCATTTTGGTCGCGGAGAAGAATTTTCGGGGAGATTCTTATTGTATAATTTTGTATATATATATATAGGATAGGGGTTCGGATTCTATTGTGGATACTGTAATTTTGGGGGATATTGTTATAAACACTCTTTTATAAAATGGGGAGAAGATGATATTGTAATGGAATTGATAGGGTTTTTGGTCGGGATCCAATGGAATGCTTCATGAAAAATAATGGGATTAAAAACGGAAATCGATAAAAAAAATGGGGATACTATTGTGTTAGAATTAATTGGATAACAATGAGATAATATACTGTAATTGATTGTATCATAGTGATCATAGTCGTTACTATGATTGTACCACTAGTGGTGCTCCCAATATACACATATTATATTTTATCATTATTAGTTATCACCATTATATATATATATATCCATTGATCCCTTCCTCCCAATACTAAACGCCCCCCCCCATTACTAAACACGGCAGGTAGTTTTTAGTATAGGGGGGTATTTATTATTAGGGAACCCTATTAATAAAATTAAACCTTAATAATAAAAACTATTTTTTCCGATCTCAAAACCAATTAAATTTCTTTATATAATGCAATTAAAATATTGTCAAAAATTTGATTTCGAAGCTTCCCCCTAATATTAAATTAAAACACTTAATAATAAAAACTAAAAAATCCGGACGGACCCTAATAATAAACACCCCAGGGTTGACTAGTTTTTAGTATTAGGGGGGAAAACCACAAATGGTAGCTTGATTTTTAAATTGCTTTCTAAAAGGGATCAATGAAAAGTCAAATTGGCCAATCTGAAATTTTCAATAATTGGAGATGGACACTAGTTTTTAGTATTTGGGCGGGGTTTAGTATTAGGAGGAAGGGATTATAATGGGATCATAATAGTGATGGACTCCACATTTTACAATATGACATACTATCTACATCAAGACAGGATTCGGGATATAGAATTTTATGATGGCACAATATGGTTTTGATGGGATTGATGGGATGACATGATTACTGTTTTCTTATGGGGTGCTATTTTTTGTTTGTTTTCCAGCCTGGCTTTGTGGCTTTTGTGGCTTTTGTGGGTGTGTGGCTTTTGTGGCTTTACCATGCTTTGCCTATCTATCTATATACCTACCTACCTACCTATCTTTCTTATCTAATCTAATCTAATCTAATCTAATCTAATCTAATCTAATCTATCTATCTATGGACACCTTGTATCCCGACATGTGCCTTAATCCAACCCTCAACAGATCTCAAAATGGACCCTAAACCAACTCTAAATAGCCCTAAAAAACACTAAATAAACCCTAAACCAACCCTAAAGAAACCTTAAACCAACCCTAGTAAACCCTAAACCAACCCTAAATAAACCCTAAACCAACCCTAAATAAACCCTAAACCAACCCTAAAGAAACCTTAAACCAACCCTAGTAAACCCTAAATAAACCCTAAACCAAACCTAAATAAACACTAAACCAACTTTAAATAGACCCTAAACCAACCCTAAATAAACCCAAAACTAACCCTAAATAACCATGAAAAAAACCATAAAACCAACACTAAATAAACCTTAAGTACACCCTAAACCAACCCTAAATAAACCCTAAACTAACCCCAAATAAACCCATATAAACCCTAAATCAACCCTAAATAAACCCTAAACCAACCCTAAACCAACCCCAAATAAACCCTAGACCAACTTTAAATAACCCTAAATAACCCTAAATCAACCCTAAATAAATCTAAGCCAACCCTAAATAACCCTAAATGAAGCCTAAACAAACCCTAAATAAACAATGAATAAACCCTAAACCAACCCTAAATAAACCCTAAGCCAACACTAAATAAACCCTAAACCAACCCCAAATAATCCCTAAACCAACCCTAAATAAACCCAACCAACCCTAAATAAACACTAAACCAACCCTAAAGAACCCTAAATAAGCCCTAAACCAACCCTAAATAAACCCTAAACCAACTTTAAATAAACCCTAAATAAACCCTAAACCAACCCTAAATAAATCTAAGCAAACCGTAAAAAACCCGAAATAAACCCTAAACCAACCCTAAATAAACCCGAAACCAACCCTAAATGCACCGTAAATAAACACTAAACCAACCCTAAATAAATCTAAGCCAACCCTAAACAACCCGAAATAAACCCTAAACCAACCCTAAATAAACCCTAAACCAACCCTAAATGCACCCTAAACCAACCATAAACAAACCCTAAATAAACCCTAAACCAACCCTGAATAAACCTTAAACCAAGCCTAAATAAACCCTAAACCAACGCTAAATAAACCCTAAACCAACCAACACCATGATAGCATCCAATGCCACTATTTAGACCCAACACGGTTGTGCTTCAACCTATATTCTACATTTTCACCAGGTGCATGTTATGCATGGGAAAATCGATTGAAACCATGCAAAAATCAATTGAACCCATGGCAAACTCAATGAAAACTATGAAAAATCGATGAACACTTCGCCATGGAAAAACCGATGAACAGTGCAAATGGCGAATTTTAGCTCCAAGATTCAGCAAAGTACAGGTTTGTGCTCCAAAATGTAGCAAATAGCAGGGACAAGTGCACCAGACCGAAAAAAAAAAACAAAACACCAAAAAAAATAAAAAACACAAAAAAAATGCACCCTTTTCTTATTATGGGATAGTGTCACTATTCTCATGGGATAATACTATGACTATAACGGGATGTCATATGTGGTAACTTGGTTCATAACTATTCCAATGGGAAAATGGTGACACAGCATGACAATTATTAGTTTCACATTTTTTTTTACAATTGGGATATATGGGGATTATATGTTTATAATGTGATGATATTATTAATTAATGATATAGTATAGTATTAATGAGATCATATTATTTTGATGGCATATCTATCTATGAATCAGGTAGAACTTTGTCAATCATAATCTGGTTGGTGGTTTGGAACATTTTTTATTTTTCCATGTATTGGGAAAAATCATCCCAACTGACGAACTCATATTTTCAGAGGGGTTGAAAGGACCAACCAGTAATCTATCCGTTGTAACGTTTGGGCAGCGCGTTTGGCAGCGTTCGGATGTTTTTTTCCATCCGATGGGGAGCTAGGCAGCGAGAAATCGAACTGCTTGCATGTTGGTTTCATGTGAGCAGTGTTCAAAACCCTGGTTGCTTGATGATTACCCTCTGGTAAACATACAAAAAACTATGGAAAATTCGAAAATCACCGTTTTCATGGGAAAATTCACTATAAATGGTGACTTTCCATAGTTATGTTAAATTACCAGAGAGTAGTTGGGGGATTATACTACCCTTCATATATTGGGGATTGCAATACTCCACAAACGGGGAATCCCTATTTTGACCAACCAGGATTAAATGGAATGACAGAGGGGTCTTGAACACTGCTCATGTGGTTTTTATGTGGTAGACGCTTAAGGATAAACCATCTCCAATGACTTCTGAATAGGTGGAGAAACAAAAAAACACTCAAAATAGGAGCTTCGTTGCTGGGTTTACGGCATAGGGATCAAAAAAAAGATAGAAACCTGTTTTCCAAGATGCTATGGATATCTATGGATGGTGATGTCCTTATAATGTCCAGCTTTCCAATGTTCTATATGAGGGTTGCATAGGGTTGCTCATAAATATCCCATGAAATCACTATTCATCAAAATCCCGTTAAAATTCATGAATGTCCATTGTCTCCCCATAAGATTCCATTCAATTTTACTACCCTCTGGTTATGACTAACATAGCCATGGTATAGATAGCCCATAGAAATAGATGGTTTACCGTTCTCAAAAATTGTGGATCTTTCCATGTCCATGTTAAACAACCAGAGGGTATTAACCATCATTAACCATATAATAACCATATATTAACCATCATTAACCATATAATAACCATATATTAACCATCAATTTTAATAACCATTTTTAAATAACGAGGTAGTTCCAAGTCACTGATTCGATCCCCTAAAATCCCAGGGGTCGCGGGTTTGTGCAGGTCCTTTGACGCACCAACGCATCCACACGCCAGTGCGTGGGGACAAATGTGCCCACTTGCAGTGCTTCGATCTGAAGGTGGGGAGTTGATTGAGTTTTTCAAATTCACGCCAAGGCTGTGGGTGATGTTGGGTGGATCTTTATTGGGAAATCCATCATCAACATGGGGGAAATCTATCAAGAATTATGATCCATGATCAGTGCCAGGGACTTTTGTCCCAGATGTTGTTTTTTGGAGGGGGCCTTGAGATTCTTAGGCAAATCATGGCAAATGCAAATGGCAAATGGTCCCAGTGCGGGGCCAGAGCTTCTTATGTTTGTTCATTATGTCTTATTCAGTGTTGCTAAATCAATTCCACCCGGATGCTGCTTCCCTACGTAAGTTTGAGGGCCAACAATAGAGTTTTTCTTAGTAAAAAATGTGACACTTGAGAAGACTTGACAACTTCCGGAGCAGCCTTCGACTCTAGGGGTGGATCCCTCGATACCTGGGATCGAACCATCGCTGCAGGGATCATTCCCGGAATTGGATTCCCATTTTGGCTGGCAACATAATCACTCACAATTTGAGCATGGCACTTGGCATACAAATGTGGATTCTCCCAATTCTTCTATGGAGGTTGGTTTAAGTTTCCATCTTCGGATTCTGGATGTGTGGAATCATGTCCTCAGTGTTGTCGGTTCCGGATTGCTGATGCCCTGAGGTTTAACATGGATATTTTCTTAGATTTTCTAAGTCATAGGGGATACCCCCAAATCCCCATGACTTAAGAAAGCCCCATTGCCCATGACTGGTTGTTGAAGCCCAAAGTGCCCAGAGAATCTGCAGTCCAGGCATATCTGGAGATCAACCGGGGTATTGCCGCCTTCAACAAGAGATGGTCCGTGTACGCAGAGGGACGGACCGCCTAGGGACCGGTGCATCCAGCAGGGATTTCAGTAATCCTATCCCAACATAAAAATTCCAAATCTGTTTAAAAGTCCTACTTTTTACCATGGTATCTGGAGGTGTTTTTTATTGGAACGGGGGAAGGGATTCCACATCACCATCAATATACCATGGAATCACCATGTTTGATGCTTAAACCCTTTTCATAAGCCCTTCATATTGGCCATTCTAGCCATGAATAGCCATGATCAAAACCCATGATTGGCCACTATATGCCACTATTAGCCACTAACCATTTATAACTGAGGTTAAAAAGTTACCAAACCATGTTTTTTGTTGACATTAACCATTATTAGACCATGCTCAACCACTGTTAGCCATTATGATAACTAATAATAGCATTAATTGAGCACTACTGACCACTATTCATATTTATATATATATATATACCACTCTTGACCGTCTTAACCTGTCTTAACAATGATTAACCGCTGGTTGGTGGTTTGGAACAGTTTTTATTTTTCCATATATTGGGAATTGGGAATGTCATCATCCCAACTGACGAACTCATATTTTCCAGAGGGGTTGTTTTACCACCGACCAGATATTAATGTGGTTAATATGCTTAATATACATGGTAAATATATGGATTCATATGGATTAATAGTGATATTCTATATGATTGGTGATTTCTCCCATAATCTATGGTGATATATGGAATGATATTGATATTGTATTAATGGTGATTAACCGTTAGTCAATGGGAATTTCAGGATCCTAAAATGGAGGTACCTAGCATATATAAGGCCTATTTTCTAGGCCTAAATTTCAGGGAATATCCCTAGAAAATATGCCCAAAAATATGGTACTAACGTACCTCCATTTTAGGATCCTGAGTCATTCCCATTGATAGTGGTTAAAATACCAATCATAGTGGTGTTTATGATGGGTATATGATGGGATCATAAACTAGATGATTTACCTATTACCCGGCCTGGTAAACCATCATTAACCATCATCATTAACCATTATTAACCATTATTAACCATTATTAACCATTATTAACCATTATTATTCCCATTGAGTTAGTAACCGTTAACCATTCACCACCACCACTCACCCGTCGCATGTCGTTTCGGGGACTTCGGACTGAGGACTTGTCCCGTCTGCGCCATCGCGGCCAAGCCTCAGGACATGTTTGTGGCGCCTCGGTGAAAACGGCAACTCGTGAGTTGTAGGAACCATGGAATCCATGGGATTATATAGCATATGTAGAATATTATGTATGATATATCTGTATATATTTTGATATAAATATATATATATATATTATACATATGTCTATGTGGATATATTATGATATATTGATATTATATACATATGTTGATATATATATATATATATTATATTGATGCCCACACAGATAGAAAAAAATAAGATCCCACTCAAATAGTGATGAAGGTTTTTTCTTTTAACTTTTTTGGGGTTGCTATTAAGGAGCATGATGGTTGCCCAGTGGAGAGCTTTTTGTTTTTAGCGAAGACCAAGGACATGTACATGCTCAATGTCTTGAAGAAGACAGAGGACTGCGACATACTGAGGGGGTGCTTGACATTTGTGGTTATATTGATTTCTATTGATATCCTTTGTTTTAAATTGATTTTTATTGATAATTGATATCTCTTGATATGTGTTGATATCTATTGAATTTTATTATACAACTGGCTTGTGGTGATTTCAAGTGCTTGTTGCTGCCAGGCCCAACCTGATATGATCAAGTCAATGGCCCACTGGGAATAGTCATGTTCTGTATTCAAATGGCTTTATCCATCTTCCATTTTCAGATAGGCTAAACTAACCTGGTTGGTGGTGTGGAACATGAATTTTATTTTTCCATTCAGTTGGGAATGTCATCATCCCAACTGATGAACGCATATTTTTCATCCCAACTTTTGGTAAACCTCCATTTTCCTATGGCTATGGTTTTCCTATGGTTTTCCTATGGTTTCAGGGGTAGGTCAACCACCGTACGTAACAGATGATCCTAGGGAAACCATGACCGAAGCCCGAGGACGACGACGATGAGATTTGCTTCGATGCAGAAGGTGAATGGACGGTCACTGCAAAGGCACGGCACTGCGGCACGCGCGCGCCAGCACTGAGCCACAACTCGATGTGACAACGACAGGATGAGCGTTGCGCAATTTTTCAATCCAAACGTCTTAAAGCATAGGGCATAGGTACCATCTGGCTATTTAACATAGCTATGAAAAATCTATTATAAATGGAGGTTTTAACGGAAAAATCATTTGTAAATGTGCCTTGTTCATCCATTTTCCATAGCTATGTTAAATATGTTAAATGACCAGAGGGTATATCAAATGTTTCAAATAGGTTGCTTATTCTAATTTGGGGACTAACCGATTTCCATGTTTCATTGGTTGAATTCCCAGCTTTGATGAAATAATGTGTAACATCGCAATTGTCCTCACCGTGATGTTGTTGCTTGTACCCTCTGGTTATTTAACATAGCCATGGTATACAGTAGATGGCCCATTTATGGATGATTTTCCCAGCTATAAACCTCCATTTATGGTTGGGATTTTCCATGGCAAACTGTTAGTCATAACCAGATGGTATATCCCAGTACATCATTATCAAATCCTCAACAACTTATCCTCATGGAATCCCCTTGTGGGCACACCCAATTACCATATTGTTTTCTCCTGCCATTAGCAAACAATTATTTTAGGTAGATCCGGGCGGGAGCATATATATTATATATATATATTTATTTATGTTTATATAGGGGACATCTTGCTTACTTGCATCCCTAGTATATCCCTGTTATATCACCATTTTGTTTGGTTTTATATTACCATTTCTGGATATGTGTTCAGATTTATACCACTTTTAAATTGCACTGTACCCCATTCATATCCCTGTTTTATTGATATATATATATGGAACAACACCTATTATACCATATTTTGATATATTTTGGGGATGACATCATGAACTTCCATTGACCAGCTGTTTTGGTGTTCAGGTTGATCCACGGCCATTCCTATCCCTGACAGGGACATGCCTATGTATTTCTATTTATCATTCATTTCTATACCTTCTTTCGCTTTACATCTCAGTATTTCATTCTCAGTGTATTGCTATCCCAGTATAATAGGTTTGTTTGAACCTTTGCGGGGAAGCCACAAAATCGCCAATAAATTGCAAGTTTAATCCATTTTCTTGCTATACCTCAGATTCAGACAAACCCAAATCCCTTTGAAATTATATCAATTTTATCCCAATACATCTCCACTGTATCACCACCATGTTCCAGTTAATTATATCAAAATACATCCCCACTATACCCAGAACCATTCTATTACCACCATCTTGCCATATATCCATTTGTTCAATAGATATCCCACCATATCACCTGATTAGATAAATAATATCCTTTGGTAAACGAACAGTTTCTTATGGAAATATCCATTCTATAAATTCGTAAATCGTCTATAAATGGGCAATTTTCCATGGCCATGTTAGGTTACTGAAGGGTATCCCCACTGTATCCTTATTATAGCTTTGTTTATCCGCAATTGATGATTGATATTATCCATTGCATCCCCATTATTTTATCCCTTTGTATCCCGGTTATTGTTGGTTCGATACTCTTTTTATTGGTTAATTGACAATAGCCATATAGTATGAAATCATATGTTTCTGATTTATATATATATATCCTTATTAATCCCCATTAATCCTCATTAAACCACACTAAACCACTTAAAGTCCTACAGGAAGCGGCCCCATAGTCAAGTAAGTTGATTTATATATAACTCCAATCACTTGGGTTTTCGATAATTACTCATAGCTATAACCAACTATAGTTATATATATATATAACCAAGTTATTTATATATATATAACCAACTATAGTTTCGAACATTAGCTATAGTTATAACCAAGTAAGTTGTATTTAATCGGGGTTATAAACCAACTTACTGTATAACTAGGGGGTCCCACATTGTATGATGTAGTCAACTTACTTGGTTCCGTGCAGTTTCAGTTATAAGTGGATCTACAACCGCAGTTATAAGGGTTGTAGCAACTTTTCTTGGTTATTTGATGAGGTAAATTACCATACATATCCATACATTCCTATCACATACTCCCATTATATACCCAATATATATATATACATATATATATATATCAGATTGATTGTTGACACCCCCATTACATCACCATTATATCCTATATATATATATTGTTGATGGTTATACTTCTTATAACATATTCCCAATGTACTGTTGGCTTTCACCCGCTTTCCTTGAGCAGGTGCCACCTCCTCCGACGCCTGACACAGACATGGAAGCCGCAGAAGAGCATGAGGAGCGATGGGAAAACCCGCCAAGAATATAGTAAGACATACTGTAACTATACTCTATATTGGATTATAATACAGTAACCGTACAGTATGATATGGGATGATATGGTATGATATGGTATGATATGGCCAATATAATATCATGGGATAGTGATATGTCAATACGATGATATATGATATAGTAATGGAATTTGTTGATATGGTATGACCATACAGTATAGTGACATAATATATGGCGTAGTGATATAGTATAATGTATGGTATAGTGATATAATATAGTGGTAAGTGTCACTACAACATATATCGATGCAATATGTCTTATATACAATAGAAAACATACACAATTATAGTATGTGTGGTTAAAGTGTTACAACAGAATGGTACACAGATTCTCATGGGTTAACAACCATAAATATATAGGGTTTCATAAACATAAATAAATGGAGTGCTTAAATTATCCCTTGAAATCTAATTTGTTCAATGCTGAGCCAGTTTTAGGGAAATGAAAGGGTTCATAAAAATCCACTGAATTAATCTCATGATATTTTATGTTCAAGTACTCTGAAAATAACCCATTCTTAGTGGAAACTAATTTTCCAACCCCGAAAAATGGCAGGGTCTATGTTAATTTACTGGAGGGCATCCCTTCAAATATAAGGTCCCAAAATTGGGTTGTTGAGCAGGACACTACTCCTGAAGTTCTTGTCGTACCAGGCACCCCTTGCGGCCGGCCTGGCTACGGGGGAATGCCAGGTGGTGCCCCAGATAGGCTGCAAAAATGCGGTTTGAAGCAGGAAAAAATGTGGATTCATGGAATATATGAATGATAATCATGTGATAAAACATGATAAAGCTAGGAATCAACAATCACAAGCTGCTGCCCCTGTTTCAAAACCTGCAATCATGATGGCAGATCGCCAACAGAAATGGTGACCGAACCAAAACCAACATGTAGATTTAGTGAGCTAAGTTGGTACGCAGTGCACTAGTATTTTACTGTTGGGATTACTATAATAGTTCGCCTGATGACGATATAAAAACCAACAAACACAACTGGGGGGCACCACCAAAACCAACACTTGTGATCTTTAGGGGTATCCGTACCTTTCGATATTTTTTGGAATGGTTTCATGGAAGGTAAAATCGAAACAGGAAACCTCCATATTTCGGGTGTAACCCATTTCTGGCAGTTGTTCCCTTTAACTAATAATTTGATGCGTTGTACTATAGTTATCATGATGATTTCGTTGAGTACGTTTACCGTGTTTGACAATTTCATCAAGTGTTCGACAATATCATCGAAAAACAAATTTGTTTAAATTACATTCCCGTACTATTAATAACACATATTTGATAGAAAACATATCACCAAGTTTTGATCACATATTCATACCTATTCAACAGTCGGGTATCAACATCTCATTTTGTCTATCAAACATTTTGGGTTATCCTTACCTTTTTTTCAACATTCACCATCATTGCCCTTCATGTAACTGATTATCACTTTCCCATGATTATACCATTCATATTCAGTTATTCCCATTTAACTATAAGTATATATGATTCATACCATGATTATGCCACCAATATTCCCAAGACAATACCATTAACATTATTATACCATAAGTATTCATTAATATAGTACCACTATTCATTGTTGTAATATACCCAGATTGCTTTATCACTTACCGTGCCACAGACAGGCCTTGACGACGAGTGAGAGATGGGCGGTGCAACGGGACAGGCAAACGTGCAAGTTCTGACCCGCAATGCGGGGAAAATGAGCTGGGTGTAGTTGCATAACCCCGCAACAAAAAGGACATGTTGGGGATAGATATAAGGGGACATATATCTAAAACTATGGATTGGGTGTGTCTGAACATGGGTTGTATACCCCGCTTAAATGGTAATCTGATTCGATGAACATGATATTTTCAACCCTGGCAATGTCTATGGGCGTGCAACAAATTAGCACCTTTGTATGAAAACGTGTCTCCCATAAACAAAAAGATGTCCAGATATTGTTGTGAATGGTCCGAAAATGCTTCGCTACAGTGCTTTGTCAATTTAGATTGGTAGATTTGTTATTCTATATAATAACATACTGTACTTCTTTAAGATAACCAACCCTGTATACCAGAGCTTCAAGTCAAGCCAACACGTTGTGATCTTTGTCAAAAGCCAGTTTTTGGTACTCGTACCTGACTTGATGAACTAAATGGTGTCGCTGCAATTCAACTGGGTATAGGATCCAAGCAACATTGAGATATTGACATAGGCATTTAGCGAACGGACATGGGAATGTTCAAACAAGAAAGATGGTGATTGAACAAGCAGGGCAAGTCTGTTTGCTTCAAGCAGAGATCTTGTTGCCCAGAGACTCGAGACCTTTTATCCATGACTTTCTCATAAAGCCCAGATTTTCTCCACATCTGTGGATATAACCACAAACAATCCCAATCATGTAGGTAAAACAATGTCATAAACCACCCATTTGGGAATGGTTTATATCATCTATTTATTGTGATTGGGGGATGGTTTATTATTGGTTTAACCAAATTACAATTAATCCCATTCCCTCAATATTTTATTAAACAACCACTCCATTGTATGGTCCCAAACCCAAATATGTATAAATTCTCCTACTACACCATTGTGTAAACATTGTTTGACCCATATTATATTATATATATACGGGGATTGAGATTGTTACGCATCACCTAAATTTATTGATATTAGATATACAGATATACACATATATTGGATATCATAAATATATCTGATTGTTGGTTTCAAACATTTTTTATTTTCCATAATATATGGGATAAGCCTTCCCACTGACTAATATGTTTCAAGATGGTTAAAACCACCAACCATATATATATATATGGGTATCATGATGAATGGACCCACAGTTCCAACATGAGTTGCCGGTCACGGCGCCAATTTCCAGGTACTACAGTGGCTTTACCCTGGACGACGGGGTGGAGTACCTGAAGGCGGCATGGCATCGTTTGGAGATGAACTGAAACTGGCCCATTTATAGTTGATTTACCCATGAATAATGGTGATGTTCCATAGTTTTTTGTCAGTTTACCAGAGGGTATCATGGAATATCCATACAGAAAGGGGATATTTTTTGGGAACGGCATATATTTGTGGTGACTCAAATGTGATTGAATGGACATGTCATGGGGATGTAAGAGGATTAGAATAGGGATATTTTCAGTGGGGATAAGATGAGATAGCCTCTGGTCAACGTTTACAAAAACTATGGAAAATAATCGGAAAATCACCATTTTGAATAGGTAAATCAACTATTTCTAGGGGCAATTTTCAATAGCGAACTGCGATTTTTTACCAGAGGGTAAGAGTTCATTGTTTGAGAGAACATAAGGAATTAAACGATTTAACTATCAGGGAATTCATGGACATGCTACTGTAACTTGAATGAGAACTTCAAGGTGCTGCCTCCAAACGATGATTTTTGTTCATGCTACCACCTTCGTTGACTTATGCTACCCCATCTAACACTAAGTGAACCAGCTACAAATCAAGATCCTATGTTTTTTGCGGTTAAACCATGTGAATATAATATCATAAGCCCCTTTCACTGGGGTTAAGCCACCTGTTTCGATAACTTAGCATGATAAAATTTTCTATAGGCTTTCGATTCTAGCCCCTTTCACTGGGCTTAAGTCACGTTAAAAGCCCGATGTTTCGTTTTGCGTTTTTCCCCCTGGGCTCCGCTCCGGTCGCAGATTCAAATCCCTGGGCGTGAAGTACCACCACGAGACGTTGTAGAGGAGGCATTTCTTGGTCGACAGATTGGTCGCTGGGAAACGGATGGACAATGATCAATAGATTTGGTGATGATCCATCCACATGTGTCTAAAATAGTTGAATTGTATTCTATATTAATCTATAATACTATTTATATCCATCATATCATAAAATGAATGAACACATAAAATAAATGATGGATGGATGGATGGATATGAACGTTATCTAAATTATTGAGTAATAGTATTTTGACATGGATTTTAGAAAATAAAAGTATTGGATAGCTATAGTCATTTCCATCATTTTCAAGCCATGAGCATGATTGACTGTAAACGAAATGGAAATGACTATAGACAATATATTGAAATGATTATATATTTAAATGACTATATTCTAATTGACTAGAACATATACTGACTATTTTCTTGTAAAGTACTATGAAATGCCTATACATATTGAAATGATTGATGGCTGGTGAAATTGTAAGAACTGAATTAATGAACATTGTCTACAAATGGATTTAACTTGACAGAAATCTACATAGAAAATAGGATCTATACTCCCTGGCAAAATAACATGGACAACAATTAACAAATAGTCTTATTTTTGGCCCATGTTAATTGAGGGGTATTTCTGATGTAAATTCACTATAAGGAACTGATGATTGCCAAGTTAGTTTACGACAGGGGTAGTCTTTCACAGTGGCCATCGAGAGGGGATTGCACCATGGAATCCACAGCCGGACATCTGTGGTTTAAGGGCAACGCGGCAACGACGACTCAGTGGCATTTTTTTTTATCCGGTTGGTGGTGACTGGAGCATATATTATTTACGGGATATAATGGGATATAATAGTGTTTTTAATAGTATATAATTATATAATGGTGTTTTTAATGGGAATTAAAAGTCAAATTGGCCAAACTGAATTTTTTAGAAATTGGAGATGGACGCCTGTTTTTAGTGTTTGGGGGACGTTTAGTAATAGGGAGAGGGGATTATTCCATGGGATATCATAATCAATAATGGAAATGTTGAACATGGCTTTTATGACTTTCCCATCATATTGGGAATGTCATCATCCTAACTGACGAAGTCCATCATTTTTCAGAGGGGTAGGTCAACCACCAACCAGTGAATGATTGGCAGGTCTTTAATCATATCGATGACTTCACGGAGAGGAGGCAGCGGGCTCAGCCATGGTTGGACCCACAGGTATGGGAAACCTGTGCTTTCCCCGGGACATTGTCGAAACATTGTTTCTAAGCATATGTTAATGCTAATTTATTGGAGGACATATACTAGATGTATATACTGTATATAAATATGTAATAAATCATATGTATATATAATGTTTATATATATACATACATTACAATACCAGTACCAATACCAATACCAATACCAATACTACGAATACAATGCAAAACAATACAATACAACGCAATACAATACAACGCAATACAATACACATGTGTATATATACAATACATATGTATATATATATATATTTATTTACATTATGTTTTTACAATATATATATATATACATGTTTTACACATAATATATATATATATATATGTATTACATATAAAAACAATACTAACCATCCCATTTTAGCCTCCGTCTTTGGATACTCAAGGACTTCATCCCGTTGACCTTCCTTTTTTGGCCGTCCAGCAGCAACACCAGACTCAAAGCAGCGTGGCCATGGCAAAATGAAGAAAAATGATGGGCGATGAAGAGATACACACGGGGAAATATATGGAAATATGACTACCCAATATTTCATTGGCGAACGCGCCATAAAATTTAATTGATTGCACTATCCACTTATATTAGCATGTTCGAATGCTGTTATATATGTATAATATTACATACATTCAATTTTAATGGTGTTCAAATGTCAGATGGGCCACTTATGATCCATGTGCCCTCCGTGTCTGACAAGAGTCAAACAATTCTTTGGTGCCCTAGCTTCCTCCCACAACAAGATTGACATCCATTTAAAACTAGCAATGGTCACTATATCCGAAGTTCCATGGAAGGTAAACTGCATGTTCCATTGAAACACAACTAGGTTCTATGGAAGGTAAACATTGAAAAGTAAAACAATTGGCAAATCTCAAGTTCCTAACATTTTCCAACATTGGCAAACCTAACATATTGGCAAATCTAAAGTTCCAAGGTCTTGTCCCTGTCACATTTTCCACGCCGGCACAAGCTTTTCGCTTTTCGCGAAGTTGCCATGAATCCCATGGGTCGAGTGTCTTGGCGAAATGGCGAAATGGTATATATATATATGATTTTATATGAAGGCAAAAAATTGTAATATGAACATATACCTACAGCTATTATTAATATGAACATATAATTATTAAATATGAACCATTATAGATCCAATTTTATATGTACAATGTTAGATTAGTTTTTTTACTGTTCGATATATCATAATTTATGTTGCATATATATATACATATCCAAACAGGGGTTGGAACCAAAAGTTGATTCCATTTTATCAGTTTAATTGTTGCTTATCATTGGTTCTGGCCGTTTATGATTGCAACTGGTAATCATTGGCTTTGATGACGAATGAGTGGTGATTTCACTGGTGATTTCACTGGTGATTTCACTGGTGATTTCACTGGTGATGTTAACAACTGGTGATTTCTTGCTGAGTTGCTGACTAACTGGTTATTTTATACATAACAACTCAGTGATAAACAAGTTGTAACTGGTGTTGTACTTAGTTTTTCACTGGTGTTGTAACTGGAAATTTGTGATGGCAATAGTGATTGCTTGTAGCATTTTAAAACTGCTCATAACCGGTGATTTGCTTCTGGTGCAATCCCTGGGGGCAACACTCAGGAGATGCAGTCCATGAAAGCTGACATTGCCCCATATCTCAACAGGTGCAGAAGGGCAAAACGTCGGCAACGTCGTTTCGTTGCGTCTTGTTTCTGGAATGACCTGTTGATTTACTGTAGCTGTAGAAGTGTTGAATAGTTTCTCCTCTCCTGTGTTTTGTGGTTGAAAGATCTGAAAAGTAACAGGTTGTATATAATCATTTCTAAAATCGATCTCTACTTTGTCACAGGCATCGATATCATAAACGTCACATGGCTATCTTCCACAATGTGTCGTCTCGTTTCTGTATAAACCATGGAGTTAGCGATTCCTGGACTGCTTAGTCGCTGAGTTTCTTACCCGCAAGCTACCCCCAATGATAATCCATTTACTAAGCAGTTAACTAAGTCCATGGCCCATTTAAGTACAATAGTTGATTGTCCCCATCACACTATTATTGATATTATTTTAGTCATTGGACAAACTGTGTATCATGATAATGATTATGATTATGTATCATGATTATCAAATATAACGATATATTGCTATCATATAGTGTACAGTGTGTGACTATTATTTACATTAGTAAAACACTATATGATTTTACAGTTGTGATATTTTCTATAATTACATAGTTATTAAAACTAAAGTTAATTATAGTACACCAATGTACATGATATGGTTTTTATTGTTATTACTACTACTATTGTTATCTACTATATATATATAGGTCATATAGGTGAGAACTGATATATATATATAAATGAATATTAGAAACCGTATATAGATACTATATTACTATATTCCTCTTACTTTTACTACATGCATACTACGATGTATTATGACATACATCAATTACTACGCTGATGGCACAGTGACGCCAGGGAGTGGCAGGTGGAACTCTATGAGACACCTATGAAGAGTTGATGGCTGAGACACCTATGAGACACCTCAATGGAGGACACGGTCGTCCTGTCACTCGCTTGTAGCTTGATGTGTGTAACATATATATATATAATGATATATTATATATATATGATTTATATAATGCAATGCAATATAATCTAATAGAATGTGATATATATATATATATAGATATGTATATATATATATATATATACCTGGAACCACGAAAACAACCAGAAATAAATCGGCGTTTCCCATCGTGGAGATGAGGTCCTTTGGACTGCCTCTTTGGCGGCGTTTGCTGCTGTGTGAAAGCCTCTGAGATTCCGAGCTTCCTGTAAGACGTTAATGGGCATTGTAGGATTTTATTGGGATTTATAGGGTTTCTATAGAAATGTAGGGATTTTACAGGGATTTGATGGGGATTCGGACTGAAAAGTTCCGATATTTCCAGTAGCTTGATAACCATGCCGCAACATTGTGACATGGAGACTCAACCATCATTTTTTCAGGGTTGATGACTGATGACTCGTTCCTTTTTTCTTGCCGATTTGTGTGCCCCATGTGATTTGTTCTCGGCTGGTCATGATGCTTTCCCTGCTTGATCCTTCGAATGGAGTGTGTCCGTGGCGGAAACTTGGACGAGAAAATACCCACAGACACAAGTGTGTTATATAGCCCACTATCCACTCATGGCATGATAAGCACTGAATCACTAAGACCATCATGTTGTGATTCGGGGATGGGTCAAAACCTCTGGGATTTTATGGGATTTGCATATGGCTGGGGGAATACCCATCCATTAACTATAGCCTATAGCTGCTATAGCTCTTTTAGGGATTTTTAGGGTGCCTGTGGTACCAGCGTTTTGACCCCCAACCATTTGTTTCCGTCGGAATCAGTTTGACGCGCTCGCCCCTTAGATTAGTGCTGCAAAGCAACGCCATGAACTGCAGGGCCACTCAGTGGAGGTGAGTGCTTCACTGCTTCACCCACTTATGGGATATGGAGGTTTCCTAAGTCATGGGCGAACCCCAATAGCTGGATGGGACACAGTATGGAACATCCTATCAATTAACATGGTTTATCATGGCTGATTTGGGGGTAACCCTATTCTAAGAAACCTCCATATCAGCGGATTTATACCTGTTTTCGGACGGTAAAAACCTAAGTTGCCAAGTCCTTCCCGAAAGCCGGTGCTGAGGTTGGTGATTACGGGTGAGCCTTACATTTGCTGTTTGCGTCTGAGTAATTCTGCTGAGTCTCATTGGATTGCCGCAACCAGTTGAAACGATCCCTCTCTATCACCAGTGGAACGACCCTTGCAGATCCTGGCGGCCTTAATCATTAATTAAAAAAACATATATCCCAGTAGTATCCCATGGAGGAATCAAATCATCATTGGCAATAATGAATAATTGTCATTGAGCATCATTAATCATAAGTCATTAATCATAACTAATATATCCGTTGTCATTATCACATGATTCATCATGATTAATGTTGATTTTATTAACCATAATAACTAACCATAACAATCATATTAATATAACCATAGCTAATATATCACATGATTCATTAGCAGAAAAAAAACATCTTGAACCACACATGACCATCCAGGTGCTGGCCTTTGCCAGGCCGATCCGTGGCCATTTTTTGCTGGTCCAAAGTGGGATGAAGCGAATGAAAATTGATGGTCTATCCTCCGGTTGCTTAATGGGACTATGGTTTGATGAGAATTTCATGGGGATTTACCTCCATATGCGAACCATGGTGCTGGTATGTCGGGAAACCTACAAAACTGGGTGATTTTGTTCGGGCAAATGTTGGTACATAGTCCAATTTACTCGGATTTGACTAACAGTTCTATGGAATTTACTGGTTTTTTTCCTCGGATTTCATGGGATTTAGCCTCTGGTTACAGCTTGCGAGCTGGAAGCCAAGAACCAGTTAGTTCCGGATATATTGAGTTTGATGATTTAAAGGTATATCATATTATAAGGATTACGATGGATTATGAATGATTATGGTAATATTTATGATTATGAATGTTTATGATTATGATGATTATCATGATTATTTAAAGGTTTCATGATATATCATATGAATGATTATGAATGATTATGATGATATATATATATATATGGAACCAAAAAAGGAATTAAAGGTACTTCGATGATATATGTTCCTTATAATTATCATATTCGATAGATTTATGTTCGAACTATAATAACTATCATGATATCACAACCTGGAAATTATAAGGATTATAAGGATGGCAGATGATATATGTTCCTTATATGTTCCAGGTTTCCAACGGTTCCATCTGTTTGGGGGGATGCGAAGAATATTCACGTCATTTTCAATATACTGCCGTACTGCCCATTCATATCCCACTGATCAACAATCATTTTGTAAATGGTAGCATATGAATGTATATGATTAGATCTAATTCATGATTTGGGTATTCAATAGGGTTTCATATTCCACGAATATCCCCTGACTATCCAAATAATAATCAGCATTAATCATATTACTGTAATACCCCATTCATATCCTATTCATATATACCATTTTACTAGTTTAAAGTTTATAGTCATTAATAATATAATTATATCAATATCCCTTGAATTCCGCTTGAAACCCCCACGGGTTTTCAATCACCCAACAAATACCACCGCCATCCCTGCAAGGCTGGTCCTTGTGGGGAGCCACAGCCGGAAATTCCTTGCTTGCTGTTGGAGGCAGAGACATGGGGGCATGTCACAAGCCACCAAGGTCGAACCTAGCATGGAAAAGCGCATATTTAATGGGATTCAATATGGCTTATATAAATACTCATAAAGAATCCATAGGTTTAATTATTTGATTGGCTGATTAGTATTAATGGATGGATTCTGGTTATTGAATGGGGATGGGTCAAGTTACTTAATTATCATATGACCGCGGGAAGAACCATCCATTCACCAGCCTTAGGGTACCACCCCGATACCAGGGTTTTGACTTATAACATCCCATATAACCATATTTTCTTAGTGTCTAACTTCCCAATTTCTGTGAAAGCCTCAGAATCATTAGTTCCTCCAGAAAAAAAGACACGGTGAGAAGCACCCGTAGGTGTTCCTGTGTCCACAGATGGCCTTAAGCGCCAATCGCTTCTTCGTTCAGCAGGATGCCCAAGGTGGATGTCACTGGGAAAAGATGGCAATTTTTCAGCAACAAAAATCATGATTCTACCGGTGAACATGGGTACATAAGCAACAAATACGAAGATTTCATGAACATTAATCATTTGACATGGGATATTGACTGTATGACAGTGGGAATTTTACCATCTTTACACATTCTATGGTTGATATCCAGATTCCATCAATGGTTCACTGGGGTGATTTGTTCACAGCTGGTGCCCCAGGTCGATCTCTAAGTTGGTTGCTAAGACAACTAGGGTTTCTGGTGATTTTATGTGATTACCCTCTGGTTATGACTAACAGTTTGCCATGGTATAGATGGCCCATAGAAATAGATGGTTGACCGTTCTAAAAAATGGATGGATTTTCTATGGCAAACTGTGAATGTCATAACCAGATGGTATAACCTATTATAACATATATTAATTATGACTATAACTAGAGGGCACCATCGATTTCCGCCAAAAAAAATGCCGGGTATTTTCGACTGGTCAGGGGTTTCTCGTGGCCCCCATCGTGCCCTGGCGGATCGTGGCTGAAGGTCTCGATTTGGACTGATGAACACAGCCACAGATAACACCTTGATGGCGGCGACCGCATGGATTGCGTGGGATCTCAGGGCGATCACTTCCCATACATCAACCATATAACCAGCCATATAACCAGAGAATCAACCACATATCAACCACATGTAAACTACATATCAACCACATATCAATGATATCACATCAACCACATATCAATGATATCATATCAACCATATCCCGATTTTTCATAAATCGACCGCAAGTGTCAATCATCCAAGTTATTTCCATGGGATAGGCGATGTGCGCCAACTATGCGGCTTGCTTCATGGAGATGCCCTTTGGTGTGTTGAAGATTTGAAGCGGGGCAGTGGTTGGGTTCAGAAAATATCATGCTATTTGACAATCTTTTTACCATGGACATTAGTTGTGTACCAAGAAAATTGATTTTATTACCATGGAAATATGATTATCTATTTTATTATTAGCTATTTGGGGTTTTCCATCAATATGGCTACCTCAAAATGTATATATAGTGTATAATGAAAAATCCCATTAACATGGATGATTCGGGGGTACCCCCATTTTAGGAAACTTCCATGTAAGTTGGGAAGAAACTGCAGAGTATATGTGAAAATGTTTTTTTTTGACTTGTTAAAATGGGAAAAAGAATGGAACAACACGGAATACCTCATTTGGTTTTGCCGGGAAATGGGATGTATTTCCCAATCCAATCGGCGATTTCAATAGGGAAAAGGATGGAAAAAGTTTGAATAAGTAAGCCAGTAAGAATACCATTGTTGATTGGTTATAGGGGATTATACTACGACGCTGGGGATTATTACAACCAGTAACCAGTATTTCAAATGGGACAATGGGGTTATCTTTAGTGAGTCTCGTGCTCTTGAAGCCACCAAGGAAGTATTGTTGCAGAGACTGCTTTCAAATCGTTGGAGCCCCAGCGCTGTGCAGCAAGCTGCTGACGCCCGTGGGTCAAAGATGTTTCCCAGAAAGTTTGTCGTGGTTAAAATAGACATCCGATGTTGACCCAAAAAGTTATATATATACACGTATATATGTGTATATTTTTTTTTTTGTATACATATATATATATGTATTATTCTACGTATATACATACATACATGCATACATACATACATGCATACATACGTACATACATGCATGCATGCATGCATACATACATTAATACATTAATACATTAATGCATTATTTACATACATACATGCATACATACATACATACATACATA
>Ga0126342_10004918_pt1 | contig 23087 bp, 18 predicted proteins | sample Cyp1metagenome_FD_92528 | JGI IMG/M metagenome (GOLD analysis project Ga0126342, IMG submission 92528) | Coral microbial communities from Lord Howe Island, Old Settlement Bay, Australia - Cyphastrea 1 metagenome | ecosystem: Host-associated > Invertebrates > Cnidaria > Coral ...
ACCACTACCACTACCACTACCACTACCACTACCACTACCACTACCACTACCACTACCACTACCACTACCACTACCACTACCACTACCACTACCACTACCACACTACTACTACTACTGCTACTGCTACTACTACTACTACTACTACTACTATCATCACTAATATTGCTGGCAGCATCACAACTATCATCAGTATATACCAGTAGTACCGTACAAGGCGGTGGCGGAAGTTTCAAGGACAGCCATAATAGAAGAGGTGAGTTGTTGTGGTGCATGGATAGCAGAGGGAATCCACTGATGGACCGAAAGGTGGTTGGAGCTGTGCTTTTTTGAGTGGTTGCAGTGGTCACCTCACCCACAGCTGCTGAATGTAGTGTGGTGTGGTGTGGTGTGGTGTAGGTGTAGTTGTAGTTGCAGTGTTCGTTGTAGTTGTAGTTGTAGTTATATTGTAGTTGTAGTTGTAGTGTAGTTGAAGCTGAAGTTGTAGTTGTAGTTGTTCTTTGTAGGTGTAGTGTAGTGGTAGTGGTAGCTGCAGTGGTACTTGTAGTTGTAGTGTAGTTGAAGTTGAGGCTGTAGTTGTAGCTGTAGCGGTAATGTAGTTGTAGTTCAAGTTGTAGTGTTAGTTGTACTTGTACTTGTAGTTGTAGTGCATTTGAAGTTAAACTTGTGGTTGTAGTTGTAGTGGTAGTTGTAACTGTAATTGCAGTTGTAGCTACAGTTGTAGCTGTAGTTGTAGTGTAGTCTAGTGGTAGTGGTAGTGGTAGTTGTAGTGTAGTTGAAGTTGAAGCTGTAGTTGTAAAGTTAGTTGTAGTGTAGAGGTAGTTGTAGTTGTAGTTTAGTTGAAGTTGAAGTTGTAGTTGTACTTGTAGCTGTAGTGTGTTCGAAGTTTGAAGTTGTAGTTGTAGTTGTTGTAGCAGTTGCAGTTGTAGTTGTATTGTTTTGTTGTAGTGTAGTGTGGCGCAGTTGAAGGTCCAAGAGTGGTCCGAACATGTGGTTTTTTAGCATGTTCACTTCCAAATGTGCTTCGCGCCACAATGGCGTGCGCTTTTTCAACATCTCAACTTACAAACATGCTTCAAACCTGGTGTGTTTTGCATATTTGGACTTCGAAATATGCTTCGCGCCACAACGGCGTGCAGTTTTTTATCTCTCATCTGGCCAGGTGGCTCCGCACCCGCCGCTTTAGCGAGCCTACTTCTCGACCCTCCGGAGCCACAAATCATTGGAAAAACACAGTGTTTCGCGACTTTTCTACCTTATCGCACACATACATCTTCTTTCTTCTGACTCTTTCTCTTCTCTGATCTTCTTTCTTCTTCTCTTCTCTTCTCTGACTCTTCCCACCTCTGCTCTTCCATCTGTCCATATTGTCGGAAGTTTGACTTCTAAACTTTTTCCGATTTATTGCTAGACTACTGCTACCACTATCGGCAGCAGTCCCGATACTAGCAACGCTATTCATAGACAACAAGAATAGCAGTAAATGATAGTAAATGGTATCATCATTACTTGCCCTCCGGTAACTTGACATAGACGTGCACAAATCCCATTTAGTTCGATGATTTCCATTTTGAAACATTGTGATTTTCCAGTTCGCTATGCTAATTGGCAAAGAGTAAATCCCAGTGAAACCTAGTAAATATCACAATTGCCAGTGATAATATCCAATTTAGCTGCTTACTGGAATTGATAATATCCAATTGAGTTGCCATTATTACCAATTCTTCACCGTTCTGAAGCACTATTTCCCTGGTGTTCAAGGTGAAACCCTAGTAAATCCCTTAAAAAATCACCGGTGATCTCCCAATTTTTCTCATGGCCGGGCCACCGCCGGCTCCGGGTTGCTGATCTGCCCATAGGCTTCGAAGATGGTATCCCAGTTGTGCCTCACTGATGGAATGGGTGAAGATGGTTGAAGCTCAGCATGGCCATGGTTTGTCTTATGGGATTTACCCTCTGGTAAACGCTTGCGTAGCGAACTGGAAAATCCCCATTTTTGATCGGTAAATCCACGAACGTTTAACTGGGCCATCTATACCATAGCTATGTTGGTCATTACCAGAGGGATTTTTCGGGAAATAGTGGTGGATGGGCCAGAGAAATCCAAATCACCAGTTGATATGTGATAAACATCCCATGATTTATAGGCTTTCAACATGTTTCAACCATCCAAAATTGGTGGTGCAGGATTTCCCAACCATTGAAAAAAGCGCTGGGGAAAGGTGAATCCTTGATCTAAAATAACGGATACTTCATGGAATATTGAATGGGAGATGACCTTCTGGTAATTTAACATAGATGTAGCTATGTGAAACCACAACCTTTAATCAGTAAATCATGATAGATCATCATAAATCAATAATTATAAATCATCTATAAACGGCCAAGTGTCCACAGCCAGGGCAGCTATGTTAAATTTCCAGAGGCTAACAACGATGACCCCGACACAAATACTTTACATTGATCAATCAGACGTGCCAACTATTTGAGTCTGTGTCTGAACTGGCAATAAACTCGCATTAATTGGTCATGGTTGCGTATCAAGCCATCCATTTTGGCGTACCCAATTTCAATCCGTACCCGTTTCTTGGGTAACAGTAGCTTGGACGACATGATGCTATCTATTCGAAAACTACAATGATCATCATCTAAGCCGGGTCTAAGATGGTCTCAGTTGTTCTCATGATTATTTAGGTAGAATCGAAAACAGTCATCGTCAGAGTAGTATTCATAGCAATCAATAAAAAAGTAAGAATGGTACAGTAGCAAGCGCACTATGATAAATGATAATGATGACAAAAAAAAACGGAGTTGGGTTGCAAACAGCAATGACGGGAGGATGAGATCAGTTGATGTGTTGTGGATCTAACCATAGCCCTGGCGATTAATGGTTACCCTCTGGTAATGACTAACATAACTTTGGAACATGGCCCAGTTAGTTCGTGGATTTACCCATTGAAGATGGTGATTTGCCATAGCCATGTTAGTTTACCAGAGGGTATATCTATAGTACATTAATAAATATGATGTATAGATATTATAGATACTATACTTGATTTTCCTAGTATAATGTATAGCTATGTTAGTTTACCAGAGGCTAAATTCCATGTTTGATCATGTTTTTTTCGGGTTAGAAACCCACATTTAAGCGTCGCCCAAGGATCCCATTTGCCGCACCCTTGCTGAACATCTCCTGTTTGGCGGAACTGCGGAACTAACTGCGGAGGTCCCAAGAAAAATCGGCGGAGGAGGTTTTTGAATATGCTTCCTACAAAGTGGGGCCCCCAAGATAGCTAAGTTGGTTTATAACTCCAATAACTATGGTTTATGGTACCTATAACTATAGTTAATGGGGTTTAAAAACCATCTTATAACTGGGGGGCCCCACATTGTAGTCAATGAGTCATGGGGGCTTGCCGAGTTTTAGCACTTCAGCACCAAAAACTGGGGTGTCATTGGTGTCATCCTGAGCCAACGTGAGACAACCTTAAGCCATGTCATCCCTGACGGAGTCCTTCAAAAGCTTCTGCTGCTCTGGGTCGGTGCAACTCAGTCTAGAGTCCTTGGCCAAGCAACTGGACTTCACAGCAACTTGGATGCCCAACAAGAAATAAGAAATTCAGCAAAGGAATTAGAACCATACCACGATTCTGAACCCATGCCTCAGATGTTTACCAGCCATTTGGGTGAGTATTCAATGCATATCTGCCTTGTCTGTGCTAGTCAACACAGTCAACTCATGTTGGTGTGTGTGTGTGTGCCAATTCAGCCAAGTTTTGTGTCAAGCAGTCAAGCAGCAGCTACAGTAGGGATCCCATTCAATCAAAATCCGTATTGGGGTGCCAAAAAATGCGGATTGAATGCTACGAGTCATGACGAGTCCACCTGTGGTCCCCCAAATCTGCAAACATCTTCACTCCCCGGATATGATAAAGTCATAGATCATCCCGGAAAAGGCTACCTAGCTACAGACCTATAATATCCTATAATGGTGGCCAGTGGATCCCCACTGGAGCTGAAGCCCCACAGGCCACAGGCCGCAGGAAGGAATACAGTTTTGGGGGGATAAACAACAGTATATGGATCTCATTATATATATATACCGTATATGTGTGTGGTACAGTAAGTGTGACACAGTTGTCAACCACAAAGGTTATACGGATCTATATGAATGTAAACATATATATATGGATATATACATATATATATATATATGGATATATATATATATATACATATATATATATGGATATTGACAAATTGAATCACATCATCCAACAAGGACGTGTGTCCAAAGAGGTGTCAAATTCCCGTCCAGAATTTGCGCTGGTGTCCATATCCAGTATTTTTTGGGACAAACATTTGGAGATTCTCACGGCCAAAAAAAAGGTTTGGTACCTAAAAATGCTAGGCAATACAGTAGACTAAGTCCAATGGTGAATCATCATGCCGTTAAAAATATTACTGTAAAATCGCCATGTGTGGCTTAATTATACGTCCCTATTTCCAGACACATCCTTTTTTCTATAGCCACCCCAACTATCGCATCGGATGACGGTCACATCCCCTCCGGTCGTGGTCTTGATCGTGAGACCCAGTTGCCGCCTGCAGAAAACTCAGAGGGCTCGATGTGGTAAACTCAGCCATGGTGTTTTCCGTTTGAAAAATGATCTACAAATGGTTGGCTTTTCCAGATCTACCCTCTGGTAAACTAACATAGCTGTTGAAAATCACCATTTTTTGTGGCTAAATCAACTATAAACGGCCATTTTCAATAGCTATCTTAAAGTACCAGAGGGTAACTTAGTTTACCCTCGGGATCCCTGATAGCCGGCTGAAATCCTGAGGGTTACTGATCAAAATCTCCTTGGTGGATGAATCTTCGTGAACTCCCATTTTCAATGGATTGGTTTAAGGGAAACTTTACAGGAAAGCCCCCCCAATTTTAATGGGAAAATCTATGGTTTCCGGTTAAGATTTTCCCTTAAACCAATCCATTGACATTTTGCTTGGGTCAATCTTATCCTATTCTGTTGTTGCTTAACGCCCCATTTTTGCTGGTCATCGCCCCATCTTAATATAATATGTTGTTTGTAGTATTTTGTATTATGTAATATCAATTGAATCCAACGCGGCTTTGTCTGAAACTAGGGTGCCTATGTTAAACCGATTGTTGTTCATCATATTCCTTACTAAAACTGCAACCTTATAGGGTGTCCGTCATCTTCAGTCAAACCCAAAAGCTTCATCTGGTGCTGCTTACTGTATAATATACAAGTATCAATAAATATCACCATAGAATGGCTGGCCATATATCCCCATATGCTTGATTGTTGGTCTTCAAACAATAATTTATATAAAACATATACACACTATCACTGTAGGCTTATGATATGTCCCAGGAATCCCAAAGAATTCCCAATAGTCCCAAAACAAACATATGGGATGTATAGGATATCAGGTTATAACCAACCAACATGAGAGTTGCCAAACACATATGTTGCACCCAGCTCTTAGCTTCCGATCTCTTGGGAATCCTGAAAAAATGGCTATCCCGCTGATGAGCATCCCCAGGAGATCATCCAATTTCTGATTTAGTAGTTGGCTATATAACATATAATATAATATATATATATATATTAATATAAAATATTATAATATCCCTTTCAATCCCCATATCTCATTTAAAAAAAAAAAACTAGTACCCTCCAGTAAATTAACATAGACCCTGCCAGGGCGTACTTCAGATTTGTTTCCACGATTTTCAGGGTCTATGTGGGATTGGGCCAAAACCTATTATCATCAATTTTAGTGGGATGAACATCCATTTACTAGCTATTTTAGGCTTCATTAGCTGCCAGGGTTTTGACCCATAGCCATGTATGTCTATGTTAATCTACCAAAGGATAATGCTTACAAATTCTCCCCAGAAAAAATCTTCCATCCACCCCGCCTGGACATTTTCGCCAACGGCACGACACGGCGCGGCTGCAAAGGCAACACCCGCGCGGCTTTGGCAAAGCCGCGCCTGCGAGTCGTAGATACCCTATATGATACCCTGCTGGTGGCGTTGAAACCCTTGGGATCATTTTACCCTCTAGTAAACTAACATAGCTATGGAAAATCACAATTTTTAATGGGAAAATCGACTATAAATCACCATTTTCAATAGCTATGTTAGTCATTACCAGAGGGTATGTGGTATTTTCATACCAGTGGGGTATGTCCCAAAATATGTCACTTTCGGTTTCCGAAAACGACGGCTGGAAGATCCACCAATCTATAGATGATTGTCCCATTACCCTCTGGTAAATTAACATAGACCCTGGCAGATAATTAGGGGTTGGAAGACTAGTGAAACCATTAAAAATGGGTTATAAAATCAGGGTCAACAAGTTAATTTACTGGAGGGTAACATTTATCATTTACATTCATTTATATACTGTATAGGGGAATTCCCGTTGCCATGTTTGATTGCAGAAGAGTAGCAAGCTGCTGAGTATGATTGGCAACTTAAAATTTGCCAAAGCCCTACAATTGGATTTAATGGGCAACCAATCCCCTAAACCCAGTTTGACCTCCTAGATACTCTGCTAAGAAAATTGATGAGTTTCATTCTACTGGCTGATTATATGTTCTCATTTGGGCCAGGAAATGTCAATCTGTATTATAACATATTGACAAATTAACATAGACCCTGGCAGATAGGGGTTGGAAGATTAGTTTCCATTAAAACTAGGCTATTTTCAGGGTCTATGTTAATTTACCAGAGGGTAACTATAACGTATCAAATGATCATGCAAAGTTGACCCATGCATGTTTTTTGTAATTATCAATCATTTTGAGTCAATTTTGGGAATGATTTGTAGTAAAGAACCTTTATGTCAAAGTTGTTGTTTGGACCTTGGCTCCAACCATGATGTTTGGCCTTTTTAAAGGACCTTTTTAAGAATCCATTCTTAGGGTCCGATAGGTTTGATGCATGCAATGCATGCCTTCCCACATGGAGGGACCCCCCAAAAAAAGATGTTGATAAAACATGTCCGAAAAACGCATTCAAGTCCCACAAGATCCGTTTCTTTCCTACCTTATCTACGAATATATGGAGATAAGTGGAGATATATGTAGGTTTCCAAGAATGGAGGGTACCCAAAATATCCCAAAACCATCCAAGTCATGGATGACCATTTTGGTATTGAAACAACCATGGTGACTTTGGATCCCCCATGCCTTAAGCCTTAAGAAAACCCCATGCAGACTTTATCCTCCAAGATCATCCATGGTTCGTGCACAAGACATGTTGAAAGATCATTTACTGTAGGAATCGATAGAACATGGTCAAATTGAAATTGTGGTTTCCTTGAAAAATCTGCTTCAACCGCTGGGAAATTGGTGCCTGACAATTCCGAGCTGATTCCAGGTGCCCCTACCTGACTCCAGCAGCTAAAGAAGCCATGGAGACGCGCAATTTCCATGCACTTGAGATGTTCCCTCAGCAATTTCTTGAGCCCAAAAGCTTGATCAGTTTCAATTTCCATGTCGCACAACTATAAGATACTATAAATCCCAAACAATAGAAAGCCTATAGTTCCAAAATGGGAGCGCTTAGATGAAAGGCGTGCGGAGAAGTGCAACAAATTGATGAAGATTGGGATTCCCAAAAGATACATCGACATCACATCTACCTTTTGGCATCCGCGTGGCCATTGAAAAACAATCACTTGCAGCCTCTGGAATGGCTGCAAGTGATTTTGAAATCAGTAGGTGATACAGTACCACCCAACAGTTCGACCCTGAGAATCACTACTTTTCAGAGGAATGCAGTCTTCCGACCCCTGTCTGGCAAGGTTTTTGAAATGTCCATTCGGGAGATGGTAACTATCTGCTGATCAGGTTGGGCTACCTCCAAAGTTGCAGAGTACAGACATGACTTCAAAGACCATGCAGTGCTTGGAAGAGGCTGGAAGTACCAAATACCATCAATACCAATAATACTATGCGTATCTATGCGTATCTATGCGTATTGCCCGAGCCCACCAGAAACTGAGACGACTTCGACCCCGGTCGCTGCCCATGTCAATCATTCCCAGCGAACTAAACCTCCAAGCCAAAAGTTCGGGGAGTTGGGTGGCCTGAGGACGGGATCATATATCAAAACCATTACTGGTTGGTGGTTGACCTACCCCTCTGAAAAATATGAAAGTCAGTTGGGAAGGATTATCCCACTTATGGAAAATAAAAAATGGTCCAAACCACCAACCATTATTAAAAACCCACTGAATATGGTCATACTCTCAAAATAACCAGCCCTCACCAAGGTGGCACCTTCTGTTGCCATGGCCAGCCGAGTCTAGGCGATGTTGCGAAGGTCTGCAGAAGGGTTTGAACTGTGTGCCTTCCGGTTGCAACTCATCTCATCCACCCAAATGTTATGTTCATTATGCATGTATATATATATAAATATAGAGGGAGAGAGATAATTATGAGTATTGATATATATATATATAATACATAATATATACATAATACAGAATATTATATGATAAGCTAAACCATCCTCTCAACAATGGATGCAAAAAATGATATATTTTGAAACCACACCCCGCAATCGAAAGGAAGTTGGTTTGGACGGCTGGATGAGAAACGCCGATCGGAGAACATGGGTCGGTGTCAGAAGTGTCCCTGACATGTCGTCTTCAAACATCCTTGAGACAGTAGAGGAAATGGGGAAATGAATCTTCATCCCTCCCTTCAGATGGAACAAACTAGGTTTTGAGTAGTTTGACCCATCCCAGATCCTTCAGTTGTTTTATTGTGGGAGTTGAATCTTGTGAATGTCTGTCCTCTACATTCCATAGCTACGAATCGAACAGCAAGTCAGTGACAAGTCTGTCTTTTTTTCAGTGGTCCCAAATAGACGGCCCAAGAACATTTAGTATTTTTTGCTATTTAAAAGACTTACTGGTGCTTAGTAGGGAATGGATGGGACTGGGGGAATGGGATGATTATTACTAGTGATTATGGATCATTCCCTCATTCCCTGCTAAGCACCAGTAAGAAGAATGTAATATCACGCTATCACACTACCACCCCCCTGGCTCCTCCAACTTCCCGTGTGTTTCCCCAAGTCATTAGCTACTCTTTCAGGAGACCGAAGCCAAAGACAAGGGACGTGATGCTACAGTAGGTGATCGTGTTTTGTTTTGCACACCTTGCGCTATCCACGACTCACAACAGAAGCCGCTGGGTCGCCTCTGCTGAATAAGTGCCGAAAGTTTAGTCATGGATATTGTAACTGATTTTGTGATGATACTGTGGCTGGAGGTGGCATAATAGCTACACAAAAAATCTTCAGAAATCTTCGTGACTTATGTTTGACAACACCCAAAACCCTGCAGCGGAAGTGCTGTACGATCATGCAGTGCTGCCAAAACAAAATAAGACTGAGACTGCCAACAAAACAGGTTAAAACAGGTTAGTTCATTGTCTGTGGGTCATTTCACCGTACCCCTGGGTTGTACTTCATCCCTTTCTCCCTTTCTACCAGGAATTTGCCCAAAATTCAGGGTACATCGAGGTGATGGCCCTCAGCAGTTACCAAATTTCATCATCTTCCGCTGACTTTGATCCTTTCGGGAAATGGAGCCACTCTCAGTTTGGTCGTTGGCTCCACATCGATCCACACCGGTCAAACCTGCAAGTTGCCGAAAGCGGAACAGAGGTCAGTGGCAACACGGTCAAGGCTGCGCAGTTGCAAGAATCTGGAAATGCGCTTAAAAAGTGAAAAGTGCTAATTAGTTGCATGCAAAGATACATGCAAATAGAATTCTAAGTATATTGAAACGAAACTATGTACAAACGTATCAGAGGCCACTTGCGCCAGAACGTATCAGAACGTATCAGTGCGCAGGTGTTGTCCCCTCGATGGCAACTGTTGGCACTAAAATTACGCTTGTGTTGCGGCAACAATGCGACTGCATGATTGACAAAGTTGTGCATAGACGTACCTCACCTAATCTACCATGATCTCACTGAAACATACTGGGACTTATGTATTAATTGTAGCTATACCTCAATGGTCTCGGCAAGAGAACATTGGAGGCTGTCGCAACGTGCCGTGCCTCACGCCGGTATATGGACGAGGTCGCATAACTCCTGTCGATGATCCGCATCGGGGACAGTCAAGTCTTTGGTTTACGTTCATGATAAAGGAGATGGTATATGACCCATGAATGACATGGTTTAAACCCGCAACACTTTGTTAGATATGTATATAATACTGCATATAATATATATATATATAATTATAATTATATATACTAATATATATATATACACAAGCTCCACTAAAATTAACCAATCTGTGTCAAAATTCTACACCAGGCTATCCCAGGTTGGGGAAAGTTACGTGATCCGATTGGTGATCCTCTGGTTCACTCCGAATCCGAGGATTCTTCATCAGTTCATCCGAGGTTTTTTATTTCCTGTGAATTCGACACCAGGTACCATCTGGTTATGACTAACAGTTCGCCATGGTATAGATGGCCCTAATCGAAATAGATGATTTTCCCAGCTAGAAACCTCCAGTTATGGTTGGGATTTTCCATGGCTATGTTAGTCATAACCAGAGGGTAGTTGTTCCTCAAATGGCTGGGCTTTTTTGTTCCCATCCATTTCAGCAAAGAACTAGCCTAATAACTTCACCTTCCCCCATGGATTTCAAACTCGCCTAAGCCCATAGGCCCAATTGAACCATACTGAACAATTTTTTTTCACCAATGAAACCATCAACCAACGATCATTTCTGCATAGGCCCTGCCAATCGGGGGGTGGAAGACTACTTTCCTCCAAAAATGGGCGACCCTGAGTGGTATATTTATATATATATATATATATATTCCTATTTTTAGTAATTGATACGACATTCTATGTATATATATATATAATTATATATATGGTATATATTATATTAGTGTCTTTCTATTTTGAGTACTTGATCCCCCTTCGATGCAAAAATACTCCCCAAAAAAGGCCCATTGTGGCAATGGCACGGCAGTCCTGCATCAGCAAGATGGCACCCAGACTGGCCGACGCCTGCGACCACACGTTTGAACCGAGTTCGAAGCAATGCCCGAGAAATGGTTGTAGCCTCCGGTAATTTAACATAGCTATTAAAAATTGCCATTTTTTATGGGAAAACTCACTATAAATGGCCATTTTCAATAGCTATGTTAGTTTACCAGAGGGTAGCAATATGACTGGTTGGTGGTTTTAACATGTTTTAACCATCTTGAAAAATGATGGAGTTCGTCAATGGGAAAGATGACAATTCCATATATGGAAAATAATCCATTCATGTTTGAAACCACCAACCAGATGAGGATAGATTTGGCAAGAGTGTGCACTGGAATCATCGAAAGCCATCCAAACGTCTCGTACATACGCAACATGCATGCAATATCTTGCAATATTTAAAGACATGTCACCGGTTTTCAGAGGGTGTTTCCTATCTTGCGAGAAGTTGTGTTTTTTGTGCGACAGCCGAGAAAGCTACATTCATCCCAAGATGCAAGGTCAATCAATCCCAAGATTCATCAACAATCATAACTCAACAAATGCTTCGATTTTAATATTGGATCTTAAACAAATCCATTTCTCTAGGATCGAGTCGATCCAGTGTTCACCCCTCCACAGCATCGCAGCCGGCTACCTGGGGGAGCCGTTGGTAAATGCAGAACCGAAAAAGCCCACAGACTTACAGAAACATAATATTTATATATGTACATAATATGGAATAATATTCAATAATATAGTATGATATACATGACAATAGATTACATATACGTTATATATTTTTGTATATCATCTTTCAAGCTAAACGTTCTGTCCAGCAATCCTGAGATGTAAGTTAGCTGCTTAACGATAAAGTCTTGAGACTCCACACTACATCATTCTGAACTGTCACAGAAGGCATCCAAAGATGTTGGATTGCACACTCTACAAAACTCACAGCTGTCGAAGTTTGTAGATTCTGGAGCGCTGTCAGTCCAAAGGACGTAAATAAGATCCGAACGAAAATGATGTAAGAATTCAATACAATTCATGCAAAGTGATGTAAAACTGTGAAGCCCGTTAGCACTTTCAAAGAAACCGTTTGTACACTGCCAATCCGATCACCAACTGCTTCACTCAAGTCTCGCAAGTCTGGCGCCAGCGTCTGCAAGGAAAGCACATCCAAGAGCTGATGCCGCGACGCGAAACTCGAGACATCCTTTCAACTCTCCAAGTCTTATCTGCTCGCGGCTGATTCAATGAGTTCAGTGAAAATCTTGTCCAAGTGTCACTCAAAAAAGCGTCTTCATCTCCAACATGTTAGTTTCAAGCGAGTTTAGATGAAGAAACATGTAGAAACCAGCTGGATCCATTGAGATATTGAGCAAGTGGCAGTTCCGTGCCATCTTAAAGGAACAGCTATCAAACATCAACAACATGGCTGTGCCCACATCAAGTCCGTAGCACAAGACACTGAGAGTTCCAGTCCACATCTAGAAACCTTTCAGCATACTTTATCTGGCCAAGCTCATTACCATCCTTAAATAGTCTTAAATGTCGCTCAGATCTGTCACCTCAAGATTTTAGCATATTCTAGCAGTTTTTAACAATGAGAGATACATGATACATCATCTGCCAGACAAAACAACCACCCTGCTGGAGCTGGGAGATGCCCAGCCTTAGGACCCTTCACCACCGCCACAGGGTTGTTGTGATCCGATTTGGTCTGAGCAGTGGAGCTGCGGTGCTGTTCGGATCATGATTATCATTTTGTGGTCTTGTCACGAAAAGATCCATCTACTGGATGAACATGGATGAACTAGTCACCTCCAAAACCATTCTATCTTATTTCTTTGCAGTGTCTGGATGCTTCCCGTAGGTCAAGCTCGACTAGAGGAATGGAAAGGTATGCGGCTCTTGTGCTCTCGTATCCGGCTAAAAAGAGGCAAAAGTAAACAAACTCGAAGATCTGAGTGCTGTTCGGACATGAAAGAGTGTGCAAAGTGTCGTCAAGTAACTTTTGGAATTTTCAGTCATGAATAGACATGTGGTGTTGTCCTGAATGCAATTTCTACACCTCTTGTGATATTTCTCACAGGTTCTCACGTTTGCAAAAACAGTTTCTGAACTCATTCTGAATTATCAAAGATGGTTTTCTTCAGATTGTGAGCTACGTCGAAAATGTGCACTTTAAACATGTCCCCAAAATGTAGTCTATGATATGATAAATCTTATCTCAATTAATATCTCAATTTAAGACTTAGTCCTTTTGAGTGACTTGCTGTGAGGCCTTTGTTAAAGGCTTCAACTCGTCTAGCACCTGGAGAGGTCACAGCGACCAACGGATACCATCGGTACCAACGGACCCGCAAGACCTGCTTACTTCGCCACGCAGATCATGGATTTTTGCTGAGTCACAACGAGTGCTAAAAAGAAACTCCACTTTTCAACGACGAAAAAGAAGAACCAGAAAATTTGGAGAACCCGGTTTGAGGTTTGAGACTCACGAATTTCAGCTCCATCGGATGTTGAGTGATTTCTAGATGTTTCTGATTTCAAGTGTTATATTTGTGCATAGTCTTCATGATATTAACATATATCTCAATTCAATCAATGACTTTATATTGATGTCCCATTTTTGTCAGAATCCAGTCATCAGCATTCTTGGTGATCCAAGCAATTCTAACCAGCTCCAGCCACGCTCGCACAGCGGAGCCGCCTGAAAGGTGACTTGGATATCACCTCCTGCCATTTGCTTCAACTGGTGTAATCTGCCTTGGCGCTGGCAATTTTTTGCCACAAACATCTGCGACAAAATGACAAAAGTGTTGTGTTTGCTAATAGAAAATTGCGCCTCAACCTATCCTGGCAATGATATGAAGTCAATGTTGGACAAAAATTGTGTGTATACGATTAATTACATCTGACAGCTGTGTATATATTATATCTGGTTGGTGGTTTTAACCATCTTGAAAAATATGAGTTCGTCAATGGGAAGGATGACATCCCATATATATTATGGAAAATAATCCATTCATGTTTGAAACCACCAACCAGATATGTAATTTAACAATAGCTATGGAAAATCACCATTTTTCATGGGTAAATCCACTATTTCTATGGCCATTTTCAATAGATCAACCCCGTTGACGCTATTGGATCAATCAACTGCTCTTCCACGATGTCTGTGGATTGGCCTAAAAAGAGGCACCGTATGTCGAACTCCTCCACTTTGGTTGACAAATCTACCCTTTTGCTGTTGACTTCCCCCCTTTTTCCAGAGCTTCAAATTGCACTTAAAATATCTTAAAATCACCATTCTCGTCAGCAAACATACTGTCAAACAACATCAAAAATACCGATTTCATTCTATAGGTCACTAGAAAAAAATATAACAACAAGAGAAGAGAAAACATCCAAAAACATTTACATAACGCATCTTTAACGGCATTCCAAAAAATCGCAGGGGACCTCCTTCGAACTGCGAGACCAAGTCCTTTGGCACCTCAACAAAAATACCGAGACGGCGGCGGAAGTGGGATTTAACATGAACTTTGACCTTTTGTATAAGGATCCAACATGAAATAGAGGCAAATCATCAAATCCGTATAGGAACTTGTCTTCAATGCGAGAAGACAGCCAGCATGTTAGAACGCAGAAAAAACATTATTTTCCTGGCTATTTCAAAAAAGTGTGCAAGTCGCGCAATTTCAATTTGGGAAGCCCATTAATTGCTGCCCATGAAAATCGATCCAACTTGATTCAGGAAGGTTTCATGAATTTCCATGATTTTCAAACCATGTCGAGTCCGCAGAGGACAGCTGATACAGCTGTATTAAGGGCTTGCCAGCGCCAGTCAATTTTTGAATATCTTTGGTTTATATTGGCAATAGTCAGGATGAATTGTAACAATTCAAAACTGTTTGTAATTCAAAACTATTTGGAGAGTTACGATAAGGTATAACTATCCCAAAATACCTTAATTCACCTGAAAACTTCGGCCATTTTGGGATATAACTTAACTTATTATTACCATAACCCTATTCTCATCATTCCAATGCGCAAGGCGACACCACAACCCAGCATTCACCCAGAAATTTCCTATAATTTCCCATCAGAAACCACCATGTGTCATGGTGAAGTCCACCATTGGAATGATATCCCCATAAGTTCCACCCCTCGTGAGATCGACGTGACCTCGACTTCATGCGTGATTTCTTCTTCCTGCGCGACAAGAGAACAAAAGGACACAACGAAAGTGCCAAATACACCGAAATCAGGACTCAAATGAGCACCACATCTATAAAACACACATTTTTGCCCAGCGTTCTGATTTTGGGCGCATGTCATCTATAGTGCTAGACTCATTCACCGATCGAGGTGCCAAAGCTTACAGATTATATCAGGGCTTCATTGGCATAATGTTTGTTTTTCCCGTACAGTACTCCATGTTTAGACACAAAATACCATAAGATACCATAAGCATACCTGGGAGATTGGGAAATCTCATGCCGCCCCGGCCCCTCAGGGTGGGCTCCTGGGGCCACTCAGAATAGCCCGCCTGCCAAGGGAATCTGGGGACTGGAGTGCCCTGAGGGTCATAGTCTCCATGACTGGAAGAACAAGAATCCCAGGGCTTTTGCTGTTTTAGTAAATTTATTTCAATCTGTTTTAGATGTTTTTGCCCACTGCAAGGGTTTTTCCCGATTCCCGCCAATTCTCCGTGTCAAGTCCGTCAGACTCCCAGCAAAGAATGGACCACCATTCACCTAAAAGAGTTCACAGAATAGCCAAGGAAGCTCACTTGGTCAGCCCGTTGTCCGGGTTCCTACAAAGCCACTCTAACATCTTTTTGCCAAACGCATGGGGGGTGTGGATTGCCAGACTTGACAAAAATCAAATCTCAATCTCCTGCCGGCTATGGGTCAAAATGTCCATTCTTCAGAACGTTGGAGTTCACTCATTTTTTGAGTAGGTGACTATATAATATATATATATATATTATATTATATATTATATATATATTATATATATATATATATTTATTTATTTATTGTATGATGCCATGCTTGGAATACCCCATGCAAACCCAAACGCATGTGGCGATCACAGGCCCAAAGTAGTTGCATGTTGTCGCCATTCCCCACCCCTTCACCTCGCCTGTTGACCTTAGAAGGTACACTTTTTGCAGCTGAAGCTGATTCAAAAGCTCACTGGAGGTTCATGTCATGTCTGCAAATACTATAGTATACTATAGTACCCTCTGGTAATTTAACATAGCTATTGAAAATCACCATTTTTCATGGGAAAACTCACTATAAATGGCCATTTTCAATAGCTATTTTGACATAACCAGAGGGTAATCCATTTGTTTATTTCAATAAGGTTGATTTGTAGATCTTTCGGTCTGCCACATGTCCAATACTCCTGTCAAGGAACGCCAATAAATAAAAGTAGGGTTTTCAAGCTCTGCTATCCCTTTGGCAACTTAACATAGCAACAATCACCTAAAATCACCATGTTTAATAGGTAAGTCAACTTAGTAAATCATGTATAAATGGTCCGTTTTCCATAGCTGTGCTAAATCACCAGAGAGTAAGCAAATGAGAGGATGACAAGTGAAAAAAGAAAGGCACAAATAAATTGCTGAACATCATGATCCTGACCATAGGGATGGTCAACACATTCAGGTCATCACTAGGATCATCATTTATAGTCAGCATCAATTCATGATCACAGCTAATGGCCACAGTCACCACCATCTTTCTAGTGTTGTCGTCCTTGTTTGTATTTGATATCAGGGGAATGAGAACCGGGTTGATAGAGTGGGCTTTAAAAAAAACATGAGAGCAGGTAGGTTTGACGCCTCACACCAACAACAAGAAATACACGAAACAAGAAAGAAACTAGGCCGTGGAAGCATTTGAGGCTACGACCTTGCATGCCATGTTGATTGCCGTACTGGTTACCGTACTGCTGGTTGCCGTACTGGTTTCCGTACTGCTGGTTGCCGTACTGGTTGCCGTACTGCTGGCTGCCGTACTGCTGGCTGCCGTACTGGTTGCCGTACTGCTGGCTGCCGTACTGCTGGTTGCCGTACTGTTGGTTGCCGTACTGTTGGTTGCCGTACTGCTGGCTGCCGTACTGCTGGCTGCCGTACTGCTGGCTGCCGTACTGCTGGCCTCCGTACTGCTGCTGGTTGCTGTACTGCTGGTTGCCGTACTGCTGGTTGCCAGACTGCATGCCTTGTTGCATGCCATGCTGGTCTTGCTGCGGGGTCTGCTGACCGCCACTGCCGTTCAGGTAGGCTAGCCTTAGTCAGGGAATGCCGGATAAGAATCCAAGGATATCTCACTAAATCACTTGAGACAGAACATCTCACATTTTGCCCCTACACTGCATATACCAAAGGGTCAAAAACTTGACATTATGTGGCTTCAATGGTGGGTCAAGATCTCTGAGACGAAATGGGGCGATAAAGGTACATCATGATATCATATGCCATTTATGCTCTTCATGGTATTATCATGCATATTTACCATCATTTACCACTATTTACCAGCTACATCCAGCTACCAATGCTTTGATCTGTGGATCCTTGAAGCAACGGAACGAGAGTTGACCCATTTCAATTCATTTCAACCGTGGATTGTATGTATCCCCTCTTTTTGTAGTTCGACAAGTCATTGTTGATATGTAAATCCCCGATGTTCAATAGATACTTGATCATACTTGATGGATCCTGGCATTGCATTCTAAGCAGTATCCGATCATCTGGTTTGAATCCCCATATTTCTTGGCAAATCACCCCATGTTGTTCCTTGAATCACCATGTTTCATTGCGTTTTTTAACCATGGCCAATCTTGGATACAACAAAAACTTCAGCTGGGTACTGTTAAAAACTGACATTCCACCCCAAAATATGGCAACCCAAAATTTCTCAGTACCAGCCATGGATTTTTCCATCGATTTCATACCCAACTCACCACTTGGTTGACGCACTCGGTGGCTTGTGGCTTGCCGTCCCTATTCAGGAAGACCTGGGACCCGGGCGAAAGTGCCAGACGTCTCTGAAAAAAAGAAGAGCTATAGGTATTCTAATTTTAAATGGAGGGATCACCTCGAAAATCCCAATCCCTTATTATATAATTATATATATATAATTATTATATAATATTATTATATAATATTATTATATAATATTATTATATAATATTATTATCTAATATTACTATATAATATTATTATATAATATTATTATATAATATTATATAATATTATATAATTATACTTGACATGGAGAGATCCCTTCAAAAGTCGAATAATAGGGGTGTTTTTCTCCTCGAAACTGCGGACCATTGACCATTGCTGGCGATTGTCGGAACCAGTCACAAACTACCCATTCTTTGCATCTTGATCCAGGTAGAAGGACAGTCCTGGTTCCGATAAGGCGCACTAAAATGATCAAGAATGATTTGGAGAAGGCGGAAAGGCTGTTGACCTCTCGTTTTCATCAAATAGCCGGACAAACAGCTCAATTATGCTCAATTAGATATATGATGATATATGATGATATATGAAGATATATGATAAAATGGTTATTAAATAAAATGGCGGCATGAACATGTCCGAAGATCTGGGGGCCGACAAAAAATATGGAAATCAGAAGTCTGAGCCCAGGCGGCCACACCCCAAAGCTCACGTTTTCGCCCTCTTTGAAGTTTCCCAGCTGCTTTTGATGCACAAAAATATCCTCAGAAGGCAGACCACTGGGGCTTCGAGAGTAGCAAAATTCAAGCTTCATCCAAGCAGGCATTGGAAATGCACCATCTATCTGATCATATCTCACTTAGTTACCTCTTACTAGCCATCTATAAAATCATCTAATTATACGCATTTTATGGACAACGTTCATCAACTTCAACATGTGGATTTTCCTTAGCTCCTTTTGAGCGCCGGATTGTCCCCAAAATCACCATGGCAAAAACGTCCCCTGTCCGGCCACCGGACCCGATCAGGGAATCTTTGTCGCAGCTCCTGACACCTGGCGCTTGAAGTTGAAGTTGGCCCTCAAAAAGGCAATGAAATATAGTATATATATAATATAATATAATCAAAAATATAATATAATATATAATATAATAAATTATATGTAAACATTAATGTAAATATGTATATAAATTTTGGGGAGATCATCATCTTAAATTCAAATTAAACACACTTAAGAAAATAATAAACATGGTTGAGACCACCAGCCCAGGGTGACCCAAAATATCCCAAAATTGGGTATCAATGGACGGAAAAGATGGTGATTGGAGATTGCTGTTGGTATTGAACTATCCATTTGGGGAGTAAATCATCTTAAGCCGCAGCCGGAGGATGGTGACATGATGGCCAAACGTTTCAGTGAATGTCTCCAATCATCCCAGCCATGGTGGATATGGTGATCTGGAAATTGCATGGACTGTGACTAGGTATTCATATGTATATATATATTAATATATATATATATATATATTAATATATATATATATATTAATATCTATATATTAATATCTATATAAGTCTATCTATGTATATATATATACGTTTACCCAATAGCTTGGTACATGAATTCCATCAAGATCTAAAAACAACGATGATAAAAACTGTCATCTCCAAGGCGTGTCCGACGTGTCCTCTTGGAATTCTGTGGCTGATCTTATCATGCGAAGTGACTATCCATTCACCAGTCAGTTTAATAGTTTACCATAGTTTACCGGTGAATCCTTCTGTTGGCTACAAATCCAAACTTCACTTTTGTTAAATCCACAGTATGGAGATATATCAGTAGTTGTTGGCTAAGCATTCACCAGCAACACCCAGGAGACAGCCATGCCCCCATAACCCTTGGTATCGTGAATTTCACACTGCGTTGCTGGATCTTCAAACCGTGCCATCATGCCATCGGCATCACCAATCCTACACCCATGGTTTGTTTTCTATGATTTGGAGGTCACTAAATGGCATCACCCATGTTTTATGTCCATAATTGTGTTCTATTCATATAGTCATATAGCGCATATAGTGCTATCCTGATGTTTCTTGCGATCTCTAGTCAAACCTCCCACCTTCTCACCTGTTCAAGATTTGGAGGTCACACCTTTTCCATCGCTAAACCACGCCTGATGAAGCCGAAGCCCTTGTCCATCAAATACTTCACGATTTGACCTTCAAATCGTCGGTCCTGCGAAATCAGGACCGCCCCTGGAGATCTGCAGCCCTACCAAGACAATCCCTACCAACAAGCACCACAAGTACGATTCATTACCAAGTACACCGGCCTATTCAGTCAAAGTACAAAACAAAAAAAAGGCAGCGCCCAACCCCCAAACAAATGACCCCACAACCAGAAGTTCTTTCATCTGAGCAAAGTCATTAACCTGAAAAAAACAGTGCCGTTTTGGGAGATAGCTACCCTTACTGCCCTTCGGTAATCAAACATAGCCATGGAAAATGGTACATTTAGTTTCATGTTTTGCCCCTGGTATTTTGCATACTGGTGACTGACTGTCCTTGAATCAAACTGCAACAGTTATTTCACTTAGGGCAACCAATCACTGATTAGCTTTATTGGTTTCCATCAAATAAATAAAATCCCATCAATGGTTTGCCATCATAAAATCCACCATTACACCATTGATCTAAAATCAAATCATAAAGATCATGATGGGTTTTGATCAGTGATTTGCAATCATAAGTGGTGGATGATCTAACTCCATCATTCTTCTAATCATTGATCTAACTCAACCATCATAAAGTCATAACATAAAATTCACCATAAATTCATAGGATCCATCAGTGATTTGCCATCAACAAATCCATCATTGATCCTAAAATCCATCCTAAAATCCGTCCTAAAATCCGTCCTAAAATCCATCCTAAAATCATAACCCCTACATAACCAACGGTCCACCTGGCTTATTTTTCTAAGATTCCATAAATCCAGGGGATATACAAAACCCATGAATCATAGTTTTCTGGTGGAATCTCATGGGTTTTCTACGAATCCACCGTAGGGGCCATCATAAAATCCGATAGATTCCACCAGATTTCCATCGCTGCCTGCCATGAACCCAACCCCAACACCCCCTAGCTCCGTGAGACCGGCGACATTCCTTTGGAGGACCGGCCCACCGAACGGAGGCGACCGAAAAATGTGTTATAACTTAATCTAGTTATAGAATGTTATATATAATGCTATATAATGTTGGATTTAGATCATGTTAGATAATGTTATAGAATGTTGTATACAATCCCTGAAATCTTATAAGCATAGTGCCATAAATCCCATATTCTATGGTCCCAAATAGGTGGAAATCGCCCCCATTCAACCATGCTTTCTGGGGGGTGTTTAGTATTAGGGGGATGGGAGTAGTTATGTAATGTTATATACCCATAGAAATTTGATGGGATTTAATGGGATTTATGGGATTTAGCCTCTGGTTACTGGATATAGCTATGCTATAGATGGCCCATAGAAACAGATAATAAACATGATGGTAAGCATGATGATTAACATGATGATTTACCGTTGTTGAAAATTGTGATTTTCCATAGCTACGTTAAATTGTCAGAGGGTGTATAACCCTAGAAATCCTTCAGAATGCCATAAGTGAGTTGTAACATGTTGTAAACACAAACAGCTATAAAGCTCTAATATGCCCTAGTCATGGTAGTTGTAAACCCAATTACATCGGTATACAAAAGGGGCACAGCGCAAAGGGGGACCAGTGGTATGTCAGGATAATGGGTGCATAGGAAAAACTGCAAATATGCAAACCTCGAAGCACTAGCGGCACAGTTCCACAGATGTTGATGAGGCTAGGAGGAAAAAAAACTCGATTTCGCTAAGATGATTCTCGTCATGTCCCATCCAAAATAGTGGCCAAACTTATATCATCATGATTGGTTTCCCTGTGCAAGTCAATCGATTTTAAGAAGTCGCCACCACTCCTCCCCAGCAGCCCGACTCACAAGCTAATGCAAACCCAGAGGCTGCTCCATCGCGCCTGTGGGTCAATGGTATGAACATCAGTCAAGAATTACAACATGGAGGCGTCCTAAAATGGTGGTATCCCAAAAACCATAGGTTTCACTTCCAAAAAGGTCAAACTTTGGATGATTTGGGGGTACCACCAGTTTATAGATGTTCATTATATCATATTATATCTATCACATGAAAATCAAACCATCTGAATCTGGCTCAAAAATCAGTGTCTGCCAAACTGCAGGCCAGGCCATCTTCAAGGGGTACCCCAAGATGGATCGCAGATGGTTTTCTTCAAACATCGACGATCCCTCAACTGGTTTTCATCATATTCCCTCAACGGCGCGCTTGATTTGATCCATGGAACATTTCGGAGATCATCTCCCCCATTTTCACACACCCACACCCATGGGCTCGCTGCTGGCGTGTCAAGCCCCTTTTTTTAAGACCCAAAGTTACCAGCCAGTTTTTAGTCAAGTCCATTAAAGTTTATGAAATTTCCCAACAAATCCCACTCAAAATCCCAATGGAATCCCACTAAAATCCTAGTAAATACAATTAAATCATATGAAATCATATTAAATCATACTAAAACATGGTGCCGGGCATCTGAGGGGGCCCCCGCTGTTGTCACTTTTCAAACATTTTACACGGGGGACCACAAAACGCTGAAAAACATTGAAAAACGAAACTTTAGCATCAGGAGCAATTTCATCATCATCATCATCATCATCACCATCATCACCATCATCATCATCATCATTTACATATCCATAACAATCCACCTAACACCCGCCCTACGATCTGGAAGTGCATGAGAACGTACAGCGGCGTAGCATGACGTATGTGTGCAAGTGCATGAGAACGTACAGCGGCGTAGCATGTTGTATGTGTGCAAGTGCATGAGAACGTACAGCAGCGTAGCATGACGTATGTGTGCAAGTGCATGAGAACGTACAGCAGCGTAGCATGACGTATGTGTGCAAGTGCATGAGAACGTACAGCAGC
>Ga0126342_10004919_pt1 | contig 23084 bp, 17 predicted proteins | sample Cyp1metagenome_FD_92528 | JGI IMG/M metagenome (GOLD analysis project Ga0126342, IMG submission 92528) | Coral microbial communities from Lord Howe Island, Old Settlement Bay, Australia - Cyphastrea 1 metagenome | ecosystem: Host-associated > Invertebrates > Cnidaria > Coral ...
ATAGAATGCCAGATAGAATGCCAGATAGAATGCCAGATAGAATGCCAGGTGGAATGTCAGAATATATGTCAGATAGATTGCCAGATAGAATGCCAGAATATATGTAAGATAGAATGTCAGAATATATTCAAGATTTGTCCAAATATACGTCCTGACATGTCCTGACATGTCATGGTGGGGATCACACGAAGTAAAGTAATTTTTTAGGGAACGAAAAATCACACTGTTGGTGGTATGCAACACGTATACAATGGTAATCTGGTTGGTGGTTTGGAACCATGGAATTTGATGTTCCCCTTATCATCGCTGGGATGATCCAATCTGACGAAGTTCTCATATTTTTCAAGATGGTTCAGACCACCAACCAGTAACATTATATGTACAATGGATACCCTCTGGTAAACTAACATAGCTATTGAAAATGGCCATTTATAGTGGATTTTCCCATGAAAAATGGTGATTTTCCATAGTTATGTTAAATTACCAGAGGGTAATCATTTGTTATAATTTTTGGATGTTTCGTAGAATTCTTGTGCATAATGTATATTTTCATAGCATCTTGAATATTATTGACTATATATAACCATGACTATCTATATAAACGATCGTGGTTATATTCATGAAAAATCACGCTTCTATTTTTGCATTTTTGCTATGGGTGTGATAATAGAGTATACCTCCCCAATATGGGGTAGCCTATTCTCAGATAAACCATGACAAACCCTCTGGTTATGTCAACAGTTAGCTATTGAAAGTGGCCATAGAAATAGTGGATTTATCCATTAAAAATGGTGATTTTCCATAGTTATGTAACAGTTTACCAGAGGGTAATCCCCATGATACAACCAGTATTGCCATTATTTAATCCAAATGTACAACCGGTGCTTCACCCACGAGTCCATAACTTGCTTCCTGGCCGTAGACGGCCCAAGTTGTAAGCACATACATTCAATGGGAATAAAAAAGGATCCTAAAATGAAGCCACTGTACCATATAAGACAATATTTTGAGGGGATATTCCCTTACATGGTAGCTGCCTCCAATTAACGGTTCCTGAAATGGCCATTGATACACCTCGCCTGAACCTCAATTGCTTTTGCTCGCTTCCTTTATGAAATTACCATCACATCATCACATCCCAATATTGCCATGATTTATCGTGCCATAGTATCCAAAATATACCCTCTGGTAAACAAACATAGCTATGGAAAATCACCAGTTTTAATGGGTAAATCAACTATAAATGACCATTTTCCATAGCTATGTTAAATTAGGGTACCCAATGATATTCCATTATGTAATATACCTATTATATCTCAATGACAATCCCCAACAACCACCATGAAATGTCTCCCCAGTTATAGCTACACCAAGTCTATTTACCCTACTTATGACTGGGTTTAAGCCACCTAAGTGGAGTGAACCACCAAGCATGAAACTCCCATATTGTTCTTGGTGGTTTTCCATGTTTTTCCCATAAATTCCACAAAACTCAGGGAACTTCCGTGGAGGGTTTCGAGATTCGCGAGGCCGCTTCAGTTCGGCGGAAATGGAAGTCCCTGGAGAAATTTCGGGAACACAAATTGGCCTTTGGGGGATTTTCATGGAAATAATCCATATAATGTGATAGAATATAACAGTAATCACCATTATATTATAATCCATTATATCTGGTGATTATATAGATATTCAAAAAAATATCTGGTGATTATAATGGTGATATAATCTGGTTGACGATTGGGGATTGTACTACCCAATATATTGGGGATTATAATCTGGTTGGTGGTTTGGAACATGAATTTTATTTTCCCCAATAGTTGGGATGATGATCCAATCTGACAAACACTTTTCAGGGGGTTGAAACCACCAATTAGATATGATTATAAAATATTATAGTTATAATATAATGTGTATATATATAATTAGATGTATGTCTATTTTTGGGGGGGATTATCATGGCCTTTCTGCGAGAATATCCCTGGGAAGATATGTTTTTTGAATTTCCAGCTTTTGGTGGATTGCTATGATGTGGATGTTTAAGGTTACAACAATTGGAATTTAGCTGCGTCAACCTTGGACAGGTACAAAAATGTACTTGAATCTTTTGCTATAAATGGGAACACGGTCTGGGATAAGTTTGAAACCGAACTCGTGCCCGAACTGTGCAAACTAAATTGGGATATACGTTGTAACCCAGCAGCCAAACAAGGGCAGGCTGTCGATTGGATTAGATTTCATGAAGCAAACACGCTGATTCTCGCAAGCGAGCAGGAATATCGACAAAAGTGGAGATTGGGCTTAGGTTATTACCAAAGTTATTACCAAATCACCTGAAAACTGAATTGATGAGCATCAAAACATGGAGCGTTCTGTTCATATGGGGATGTCCACCAGGGTACCCGGATTCCAAGATGAGTTGTTTGTGCTTCCAATTGGAGCATCTATTGATTGGCCATTGACCAACCCACCAAGGGTTTTTGTTTTCATGGGACTACATTAAGACTTCCTTAATCTAACCATGATAGACTAAAATGATATTTGAACTATTATATATAACCATCATTAACATAGAGAAAATCAGGCATTGCTGCAGTTTATTTGTATTGAGCAGCGAGGAATATGTTCAAATTGACACCAGTTGATAGTTGAAATTCCACCGCTCACTTGGATGTGCATCCCAGATAGTAAGTAGTTTATGGCCTATTATATATATATCATCTCTATGTAAAACACATAATTGATTGCATATGTAACCCATTAACTGTAAATTCAGTGGGTATCATCCGTAAACCCACGACTGGTGTACTTCATATGGTCCTGAAGCAACTTTGCCACCCCCGGCACCAGCCTCGGTACAGGTTGTAGCCGCTTGGAAATACCAAGCGCCTGTATGGTGGCCTGACGTTTGATCCCCAGACGGGCCTTCGAAAAAAAAAGATGCCTTCGGTGAAAATGGTGGATTTAGCGCGTTTTCAACGCGATGTTAAGAGGAAACATCGCCATACCATGATAATCCCATGATATACCTGAGCTGATGATTTTTGTTTGCCGGGCATCGACGACTTGGACGACTTGGGGAAGAGGGGGAAGGGAATCTGTTGAAAATTTCTCGGAGGGGGGGGTCCTTAAGCAAATCCATACAGTCCAGTAAGTTGTGACTCAGATGTGGAAAAGCCACCAGAAATGCCATGGACTTATGATCTTCCGAACGGATCCGAACGGGAGGCTTTTTTTTCAATATGTTCAATCATGTTCATGTAGTGACCCTATATAATCAATAGGATATATCAATTATGTTCAATATACAATCAATATATTAATATCATGTTAGTCACATTTTAATATCCTCAGAAATGATGTATATTTCTTCACAGCTTTTTTTATTCGGCTGGGTAAACAGTGATGATTCACCTCTGGATTTGTCCTTTTTTGTTCAGATCCATCCCTGTGCCCTTGTTTGTCGAAGATCATGAGAGAACTGCAATTTTTGGCGCATGGAAACGATTTGGAAACGATTCTGCTACACTCTATTTGGGCTTGTTTTGCAGCGCGGGGGTAGCTGTAGTTGAACTTTTGAACGCTATAGTTGAATCTTGAACCAGAAAAGAGAGGGCAGAAGAAAATTTTCACCAATCTTGATAAATCACTAGTTCACTCTTTTTCTGGCTGGTGGTTTGGAACATTAATTTTATGACTTTCCATATATTGGGAATGTCATCATCCCAACTGACGAACTCCATGATTTTTCAGAGGGGTAGGTCAACCACCAACCAGATTATTAATAACCATCATTAACCATATAATAACCATCATCATTAACAGTATATTAACAGTATATTACCAACCAATGGTAGGTCAACCACCAACCACTAGATGGTTTTCCCCCAACTTTCATGGGTTTCCCCCAACCACCAAGCGGGACTTTTTCAGAGGCTCTCAAGTCCCAAGTTGAAGCCGCCGTCTCTCCAGGACCCTGACAACTGTTGGTTGGTGAACGATTCCATGACAGCCACGGACTGGGGAACAGCTGGAGATGGTGGAGATGTGGCTGAAGCCAAAAAAAAGCTGTGCTTCGATCCATCTATTGAATCTATTGAGGTTCTTAACCGTCCCTTCATATGCCGGAGATGATCATCATCCAATTTGAACATATTTGAACTATTTTCATGAACCCTGTTGCGGGGCATTACCCCTATACTAGGTCAATCTTAGATGGATACTTTAATCCTTTAGTCTTTTGGGAATATCTACTAACCAGCAAAGAAATTATTTTTTTGCAGGGTATCTAATGGAAATGTATAAATCAACCATGATTCGGAAATATGGTGGCCATATTTCTGGCGGTTGTCCAATTGGGATATGAACACATTACAATTGCAGATACAAGAGGTCTCCTAAATTCAATATACCAAAAAAAAACATCCTTTTTTGACAGGGTTTTCCATTATAAGCATTTTGGGGTACGTGCACTCTAGGAAACCCCAACTAAACAGCACCAGATTGCCGAATCCCACTCCATCGGTCAATCATTGTTATGGCATTGCCCCGGAAATTTTACATAGATAAACTGTGACTATAGATGTTTGATCACATGCGGGAAAAAAACATGATTGTATATATATATAGTTGTTTATCGCTATATGATTGCATGTGTTTGTATGATGATTTGTGTGATTCTCTGTATATATAGTAGAGAGAGAGAGAATTAGATACAGATATAGGTAGATATAGATAGAGATAGAAAAAATATAGAAATAGGTATAGACATAGACATATATATATACACGTTAAATATGTATACATAGAGGTGTGGGTAGATATATATATATAGATATGTGGATATATAGATATAGATATAGATGTGGATAGAAATAGAAAGACATAGATACAGACAGGTAGAGATAGAGAGATAGAGAGATTGAGACATAGAGAGAGATAGAGAGATAGAGAGAGACAAAGAGAAAAAGAGAGAGATAGAAAGATAGAAAGATGGAAAGATAGAAAGATAGAAATGATAGAAATGATTGGATGGATTGATGGATGGATAGATACGTAGATAGATAGTTCATATATACACATATATATATATGGGTCAAACCCTATTATTGCCATATTGGGGAAACAACCATCCATAAACCAGCTATGACTAAACGGGTACCGCGCTTGGGTTTCCCGTCAAATGACCCATCCCCAGCTGGTTGCCGCTTGAGGATGCCTGTTCCTGCAAAGATACGTGTCGCTGCATGCCTGGGTTCGCTTCCTCGGGGGTACGTGTGCTTTCAGACCTTCCCAAAGTTGGAGAAATCATGGGGATAGCATAGGGATAACAATAGGGATAATGAAGGATATCATGGGGATATAGGGGATAGCAAGTGGCATATGGAGGAATAGTGGGTATCATAGTGGTTTAATGGGAATAGAATGGGGATACAATCGGAATATCATGGGCATATCATGGCTAGGAATCTATTGGAGATAACATCAGCAACGATATGATGTATGGGTGTGTTTCAAACTCAGAGATAAGCCGCGGGATTTGGGGGTATTCAATTTTCAGACAGACGCACTTGAGCAATCTAATCAACTCCAGGCTTGCGAAAAGAACATCAACAAATTTGTGAAGGTCCCATCGCTTACCATACGCCGTCTACGCTTGTACAAAATTGATGTATGGCAAGTTTGGAGTATATATATATATATATATTGTTTTTTAAAAAAATAATGTAAATGATGTATGTGTACACGTATGACATAAACTTCAAAGGGGATAACGCTATTCGGGAAGGTCCCACCACTGACCTCATGTTTGTACAATGACTGAAAAGCAATGTCTCTCCCTTAGCTGCGTGCTATTGCCGGAGTTTTCAAACGGGCTGACTTGAACTCTTTGTTGGCAATTCGTTGCACTAAAGAAATACAAGCGAATGGGTCTTTAGTGATTAGTGGAACATGAGCTCAACCCTGATTTGGCTTCGGAGAATTTACCACTGAATGCCAAAGGAACAGACATGGATTGAAAGGTGATGAAGACACGAGTTTACAAATACTCTCAAACATCACCAGTTTCCGTATCCCAGTTTTTTTACGCTGATAGTATCAATGTTTCGATATTTTTATCGCCTTTTCCCCAGTTTCCTACTTGATTTTGGCCAGCGGCTAGGTGCTCTGAAGAAGACTGTTCCACGGACAACGACACCCTCAGAAGCTATACTTGTGTCAGCCTGGCCTGTCATTTGGTACTGCCGAAGGGAGCAGGGAATTGGGTGATGTTTAGTAGTGTTTAGTATTAGTCTTAACATGTCTTAACCGTATTAACCTTTCCATTAAAATCATTAAAGGTGTAGCCAATTGTCAAAAATGCAGGTACTGTACCATATACCCTCTGGCCATTTCACATAGCCATGGTATAGATGGCCCATAGAAACAGAGGTTTACCTATTAAAAATGGTGATTTTCCATGGCTAACCGTTAAATGACCAGATGGTAAAAGCATTTTTTGGTGGTATACACTATTGAAGTTAAGGGTGAGGTGATTCCGAGGAGGACCTCTGTGTTTGTTCAAGAATCTGTTTCTCAACTAGATATGTACAGATACAGATTTAGAGATATTTGCACATACATTTACATATACATAATACATAAAACATAATACATAATACATAATACATATATATATATACATACATATATATATGTGTATAATTATACCTCTCGCTAGTACAGTGACTGAAGTTTCGCGCATCTTCGCGTTTTCGCGCAGTTTCACCCCAGGCCTATGCAGGAGTTGCTGCAAACATGACGGCCAGAATCCAAACCAAAGGCTCCCTTCGCTGGCTTCCAGAGGTGTGGGGCAGCCACCCGTGGATTTTGGTGGTTTCATGGGGAGGCCGGGAAATCCCCAAACGGTCCGTGGGGATTTAAAAAAAGCTGGTCATGATTACCAGGCCGGGTAATATGAAATATCATTACATGGAGGTGATGAGAAATTGGGATGAAAATGTGGATGAGAAAATTGTTTCTACCCTATGGTTTGCTGGGAAATCATCCAACTAAATGCTGCATAAAAACAATCGCCATGTTTAACAATATTTGATTACTAGGACGTAAGTTGGTAGCCTGCAGCCTGCCTTAACTATATATATATATGTGTATTAACACATATATTATATATATATATGCGGGTTGACGACATGTACATTGAATTCATCTGCAGTAGGCCGCTGCGCAAGCATCTTGGAGCCTAGAAGCAAAAAATATACACATTACGGTATGTATATATATATAGTATGATATATCTACCATGAATCCTATATTAGGAATGTATTCTTAAAATTCACCCTGAGGCGGCCAATCAAAAACAGATGACTGGTTGAATCACCAGTTCTGCTGGTTGAATATATACACTTGAAGCTTTGAATGGATAGGAATGATGTTGAGAAAATCATTGAACTAAACTGCTTGGTGGTTTGGAACCATGAAATTTTATGACTGTCCATTCAGTTGGGAACAATAATCCCATTTGACGAACTCATATTTTTCAGAGGGGTAGCTATACCACCAACCAGATACATATATATATATTTATATTTAACAATCATTAGCCATATAATGTAATAACCATATATTAACCATTATTAACAGTATATTGACCGTGCGCAGATCTGGGAGTGTCCTAACGACGCAGCTGCCACTAGCTCCAACTTTGGAGATGGTTGGGGCCCCCAGAGGATCAGGGAGAAAAAAAGCGGCGGTTTTAGCGTCAAAGATGGTGATTTTGACCAAGCAAAATGGAGATATTTCACAAACACGGAGATTTAACCACCAGAAATTGGAAGTTACCTATCCAATGTGGAAGAGATGGGGATTTCAGCAAGAAAAATGTGGCTACAACCAGTATTTTTGTTTGTTATTTAGCCATCAGAAATAGGAAGACACCCATCAACTTAGATGAAGGTGGTGGTGGTTTATTTTTCCAGCACTTAATCCATCATTTCAGGAAGCTATTTGTTATATGTGTCAGTTTTAAATCCAAGTTAAGTGGGCCCATAGGGTACCTCTGATGTCGTATTCTCATCAGTTTCCCCATGAAAATCGCCATAAAGGAGGGTCAATCCCCATTTTCAGATACCCTCTGGTAATTTAACATAGCTATTGAAAGTCGCCCATTTAGTTCGTTGATGTTGCTATTAACGTGGTGATTTTTCGCAGCACAATTAGTGAGTTTACCAGAGGGTACCCAATAGCAAGGATGGATCCCAGCTACACACGAGGTGTATGCGACTGTGGCTGTGCTCGGTATGATCCGGATTGTGCCGGTGCGTCTGGGAATCCACAGGCGGAAGCGGGAGCGGGGAGCGTTTCTCTAATTATTTGAAGGTCCCCCAAAATTGCCCAGGCCCTATGACCCCATTCTGTAGATGTCATATAGATCAAGAACACGATCTGGGTGACATAGAGCATACCAACATGTATGTGCGGAAGGGTGATCTAGATTACAAGCTCTCACTTTCAAATTCTCTGCTGTCTGCGGAATCGTTTGAAAGGTAGCACATGAGGTCATAAGATCAGAACCCTGAAACCTTCTTGCAAACAGCAAGGCATATGCAGACGAGCTGGAAACCAATGGGGCGGAAGTTCGCAACTACTGCGCAGACGAGGTGCGCGCGCTAGGGCGTTGGTCGATCAGGTCGGGGTTGTAGCAATTAGCCCCCAGCTGGTCATGTTTCGTCAATGTGATCCCTGGATTTTGTGAAAATCCTTGGCTGTTGAGTTCGGGGGTACCGTTTTTAGTAGCAAAGTATGAATATTTAGGGTAATTGCCCTAGTCAACCAGGGTTTATGAATCTGGGGTGGACACTACTAAATAGTATCATTCAACTAAACCATAAAACATCCAATAAAATGATCCAGATTTGGTGATAGAAGCTCGTTAAACTTTGGACGCATTCTGACGCAGTGGATGGGGGATACCCCCAATTCCCTGGTGTTTTTCCGGATTTTCCCCCGCATCATCCGATTCTTTGTTGAAAGGGCCTTGATTGAAAGCAGTACCTAAGCCGTGTCCAAGTCATATTGGAAAAAATGAGAGGAGGAACATCCACAACTACCATCAACTAGCCTCTGGTAATTCAACCACTTTTTATTAGGTAAAATCATCTATAAATGGTCATTTTCCACTTAGATTTAGATCAATAAAATAATAAGAAAAACGTAAATGGAATTATCATCAACTACCAGCCCTTTGATCTTTCTTCACGTGAAAAGCAAGGGCTTCGAAGCGTTCTCCAGGCTGTGATGCTCGGGGAAGACGGCCTCAACTATACAGCGACTTGGGAAGATCTATTGGACAACCGGTTTCTTGGGGGCTGGTATTTTGGTGTAGTAACCCCCGATAGACAAAAAAAACCCAACTAAAAGAGTCACACATGTTCCATGTTCCATGTTTTTTTGATTTTGTCCTGTAATGTGAAGATTGTACACCCAGTTATAGCCCCATTTGGGTCTGTCAATCTGGGGTTCACCCACCTAGATGGCTATTTTGACAAGGTAAATGATCATTAACCCGTGGATTTGGGGGTGCCATATTTTCTTTTGTTGAGTTGAATACAAAGCCCGAATGAGAAAACATTGAGTCGATTTAAAAAAAGCGCCACTGACGAGCTCGGCTATTCTTTGCTCTCTCAGTTGACGATTCAGTGCTTAGGACCTTAGGATATCCGGGTGGTTTTAATCCCAGAACTCCCCAAGAGGAATCATCACTGGGTACCCAGAGGACTTGCAACTTGGGCCGTGTTCAGCAAAAAATGCCAGCTGGTGAACTCTTCCCAGTTGGTTTCATTGTTTTCAAAACCATATTATGCTCATTATGCTCCAGCTCTATATGTGTAATATCCCCAGTTCTCAATCCGGTTTTAAAAAAAAACACGTCATGGGTCACAAAATCTGCAGCTGATTTCAGCTCGATCGCTTCAGGTTGAATCCGCAGGATGTCAAAACTACTTCCACATCGGATTAAATGTCAGGGCGCCCGTTTCCGAAGGCTGGAAAGGTGATGATGGAGAGAAGTTCTGAAAGTCTGGTGTTGATATGACTGAAAAACAGCAGCCGGAATGTTGGAATTGGGGTTACTAAGTGATATGGCGTTGACTGAAAATTTGGTATAGCCCGAAGAAGTGCCATTTTTAACGAGGAAGGTGACATTAAACCATCGATTTTCAGAGAAACTCATATTCTTGAACACGACCAGGTCGAGCTCTTTTCATTGGACTTCCTGCAAGATGTTTGGTATTAAGAAGTGATAGAAGCTCCAGGGTAGAATGAATTACACTCCAAAATAGAGCCTTCCAAGATAAAATTTACAGAAAAACTACAATCTTAAGGGCCAAAAACCATGGTTTCCTGCAAAAAAGCATCAGTAAAAAAAAACATCAACAAAAACAATGAGAGAAAACTAGGTTACATCATATCCAGCACCATCTCAGCATGAGCCAAAGATGGTCTGCCAGAATCAGTCCAAGTTACCAACATTGACACATGATACATATACTGAACACATTCCGGCGCACTTGGAAATGGATAACATTGGTAATTATATACTTCTTTAATACACATTATATATATACACATATATATTCAGACTTGCATTGCGTTTCCTTACCTTGCCTTACGTTACGTTACCTAGCATTATTTCATTGCATTGCAATTCGATTTCGTTGTATACCTATATATACATGCATTGTTTTCCAGCAAAAGAAGGAGGTTCATAATTCAAGTCTACCCCTTGCTAGGGGTCAAGATGATAAAAGACTTCAGTATATTTAAGTGAAAATTGGATGAATCGAGACTCTTGAGAAAACACATAAAGACGCGGACCAAAAAGACGATGCATATATAGTCTAGATTGATAGATGATATCTAGATAGTTTTAATACCACACATATATATATATACATACATGTATGTGTATGCTAATATATATATATTATGTCAACTATTATGTATGAACATAGATGTATGATTATTAATGTACCATGAATAGGTTGCGGTTCCCATGTTATGTCCGTTTCTAGTATGCCTTTTTTGAGCCATACCTCAGCACTGCTTTGCCCAAGGACGGAATGACTTCGCCCATGCCATGGCTACCTCGTGGCATTTGTCAAAGGAGCCTAGATGCGCCGTCTTGGTATGGGTTAGGATATTGGCATATGGGGGAATAATAACTTCATATTAGGAAATATCATATTAAGTGGTAACATAGTGGAGAATGTTCCATATTAAGTGGTATCATATTATATTCCATATTAGGTATTAAACCACTAGAACAATATTGAAATATGGAATAATACCATTACCATAGTGGTTTAATCCATATGCCAATGGGTATCATAATCGTAATGATAATCCACTGTGGTTATGATATATTGGAAAATATACCCATATTATTCCCCCATATATAATTTTAATATAGTGGAATATTCCCCGAATATAATAATAAATAATGCCATATGGGTATATTCCCCGTAATAATGGAATAATATGGAATAATTGGTATCATAGTGGTTTAATGGGAATATAATGCGAATATGATTAGAATATACATAGTGGTTTAATCCTCTTGTTACAGCTTTTGTTGCTATAAATACAAATGGAAAATAACCATGAACAGCAAAATATGATTTTAAAAATTCTGGACTGCCAAAGATTGACCACGTTTTGATCCATAGGTGAACGTTCTCAAAATGAACCGAATGGTCGCTGTGTTGGGAGAAAAGCAGCGGAAGTTTGGGGTTACTTCGAATTCGGCACCACCGATGTGGACACAATCAAACTCGGGGACCTCCGACTATGGATCCCTTATCACCCCTGACAAAAATGGTAGGATTCTGTTGGCATCGGGGAATGATGGGTATCATCGTGGTAGAAATCGAAATTGGATGAAAATCTTGGTGAAGCTTCAACTGATCCCCTAACTCGCGTAATTGAGAGTTGTTACCCTCTGGTAATTTAACATAGCTATTGAAAATGGCCATTGATAGTTGATTTACCCATTATATAAAAATGGTAATTTTCCATAGTTATGTTAGTTTACCAGAGGGTACTTCAAAAAGTCATGGATGTAGCTGGCCTACTTGGAGATTCACAATGGTTCACATCGATTTCTTTGGTGGCTCAATCGAAGTTTCATTTCAGCTATAGGCTCGAAACGAAAAAATACATGATTTAGACCCATAGAATTGGATGATGGGAAAATTTACAGGAAAGCCCTATATTTGATGGTAAAAACCATGGTTTCCTGTAGATTTTCCCTTAAACCAATCCAGTGATAGACCCATTTTGGGATGGTTTTGGTACTGAGGAAGTACTGAAGTACGGAGAAATTTACTGTGGATCCATTGGTGCTCCATTTAAGATTTTCTGTGAATATAGGCTACCCCCAAATCCATTAGTATATCAGCCTTTTTCCATCTCTTTCCCATTGAGATTTGCCATTTACCCTCTGGTAAACTACAGTTTGCTATGGAAAAGCAACCTGTTGTTGGTAAATCAACTATTCAATGGCCATTTTCAATAGCAAACTCTTAAATTACCAGAGGGTATATCCATCATTTGCAGATGAAATTCCCATGATCACCTCCATTTCTAGAGATTTCATGGATTTTTACATATAACCATACAACCATTAATTAACCATTAAATAGGGATAAATAGGGTATAGCCCATTTTCAGAACCCATTGCTTCGTCCCACTTCTTCACCATCGCCAGTGAGAGCACTGTGACGCTCAACTTGGAGATCCCAGTTCAAGCCTCAGCGAAAAGCATCGGAAAATGTCAATTTGACCCACAAAAATTGGGGATTTAATGCTGGTTAATAGTGGTTGATAGTGGTTAAGAGTGGTTAATAGTGGTTGATAGTGATTAATAAACCCAATCTGGTTGGTGGTTTCAAACATTTTTCCATAATATATGGGATGTCATCCTTCCCATTGACTTTCATATTTTTCAAGGGGGTTAAAACCACCAACCAGAAGGGGATTTATAGTTGATTTATGATAGCTAAGTTGGTGATACCATGTGATACCTCGAATTTCAGCGGACTTATGGTGTATATATCGAACTAGTCAATGGAATTACAAACAGACTTATAGCGCTGGCACGACATTGTTGATCTGATCGGGTTTCATGAGGCCGCATCCCTTCCCAATTTGTCACCTGCATTTTTGGGTCAATGAAAACGTACACTCTGAAGAACTTGGAGATAATGTCATTGTTATTTTTTCAAGCTCGTCCTGAAGCACAAGACAAGTTACCCTCTGGTAAACTAACATAGCTATTGAAAATGACCATTTATAGTGGATTTTCCCATTAAAAATGGTGATTTTCCATAGCTATGTTAGTCATTACCAGAGGCTATCAGCAGTTGACATGGAAGCAGACCTCGATGCGAGGCATACTGTGCCTTTGATGATCCAGTGGACGCTTGGCATGTGGGATGTGGCAATGTATATAGACGGGTTTGGTTCCGGTTGGGATATTGACATATGTGGGAAAATTATAGATATAACGTTGGCAAACCCAAAAATGAACCACCCATAAAAACAGTGAGTTTGGGAATGGTTTATTCGGGCTTATTATTGGGTTGACCACATTATATACATATTTATTATAACAGTGTAGATATGTATATATATATTAGATTTGAATATTATTTAGTAAATATATTATATCATATTATACATATATAGCTGGGGTAATCCAGCCACCTTAGTTTTTTGTTTTTGTTACAACTATTTGGTGGAAGATTTGATTTTCTCCGCCAGGAGAAAAATGGGAAAAGCTTTGGGAATCGGAGTACCCCAAAAACGCTGGATGCTTGTGGAAAATCCATCTATGGATGATTTGGAGGTCGGAAACCGATATTTTTGGAACCTCCCTAAATGATTCAATTCACCAATGAGTCGCTTAAAAATGTGTCCGGTTTACACCAAGATTTGTTCACTTTCCGGCACCATTCGCTCGTCATTTCTTGATGAACAGCTGAACAGCGCAGTGGATGTGAGGCCCCTCCCGAAGTGCCGCTTCACCAGTCGGGTGATTCGAGAGTTTTTTTGGAGCTTTCATTATGGGGGATCCCCAGTCGTCACATAGGTAACACTAAGGCATGGTCGTCCATGACTTGGATGATTTTGGGCCCCTACTATTAGGAAGCCCCATATGGAAGTGATGCACCTTTTGGAAATGATTTGGACTGCATCTATTTTAAGATTTTTGATTATCAGTACAAAAGATCTTGACTCAACGGCAAAGGACGGATTTCAATGTCTAGATATGCTGTTTGTTCGAAGTTGTACACCAATATTCCAAGTTATCTACCAAGTGTTATCCCCAGTTTGCCAGCATATGATGTCCAAGATCTTATATTCCCACATATATGTATATCATTGTATGTCCCTATATATATATATGTATTACCGGTAGATTATCAGCCTATCAGCTGAGATCATATGATACATTTGTCCCAAGATCTTATATGTCACATACATACATACATCAATCCATCCATGCATGCATGCATACATAGCTACATAGATACATACATAGATGGATAGATAGATACATACATACATACTTTCAAGCATACTTTCATACATACTCTCATACATACTTTCATACATACATACACACATGCATGCATGCATACATACATACATACATTCATACATACATACATGACTTCCATTCATACAGTACTTCCATACATACAGTACTTCCATACATAGAGTACTTCCTTACATACATTACTTCCATACATACATTACTTCGTTACATACAGTACTTCCTTACATACATTACTTCCTTACATACATTACTTCCTTACATAATTACTTCCTTACATACACTACTTCCTTACATACAGTACTTCCTTACATACATTACTTCCTTACATACGTTACATCCTTACATACGTTACATCCTTACATACATTACATACATACATTACACACATACATTACATACATACATTACATACACACATACATACATTACATACATACATTACATACATACATTACATAATACGCACATACATTACATACATACATTGCATACACACATTACATACATACATTACCATACATTACAATACATGCATGCATGCATGCATCCATGCATGCATACATGCATACATACATACATACACACATACATACATGCATGCATGCATACATACATGCATACATACATACAGACATACATACATACATACATACATATTTATTTATAGATAATCTCTATATATATATGTGTGTGTGTGTGTGAAATATCCCCAGATATGACCATCAACCATAGGTTTTCACGATGTTTTTTCAGGACCGTACGATCCTCACCTCCAATATGCTGCTGAAAGTCTCTGAAGTCACCGGCTTCGACAACTGCGCGGAGTGGATTGGCACCTCGATCCTCGGCTTCACGGGAGAGTATCCTCTGGTGATTAACGGTGGTTTAATGGGTTTCACCCATGGCTACCAGTAGCCTCTGATTTTATGGTGATTTCATGGTGATTTCATGGGATTTCATGGGATTTCATGGTGATTTCATGGTGATTTAATGGGATTTCATGGTGGTTTAACCGGATCTAATGGTAATTCATGGAGGTTTAACCTCTGGTAAACTAACATAACTATGGAAAATCACCATTGTTAATAGGGAAATCAACGAACTAAATGGGCCATTTTCAATAGCAACCATCCATCAACCATCATGTTAAAAGATATTCCCTTATGTTGGATGTTTAAAAGTCTCATAGATAATGGTTACCCTCCTGTAATCAAACATGGCAATTGAAATCCCCTATAAATGAATGTGTTACATGATTTGAGTGGGAAACTCAAGTATCAATGATGATTTTCCAGCAAGCCATGTTTGATTACAAGAGGTTAAATCCATTCATATCCAATTAACATGCTGCTATGATAATAGTCTCCAATATTATTCTATTCGTATCAAATTAAGATCCCATGATTGTCCCATTATTATTATTATCCATCAATACTAAATTCCCCATTTCTTCGTATCGTTTCCCGCGTTGGTTTTTTGTCCAATCCACAAGCGCCGCGTCAGGACATGTTCGTGGAGCTCAGTTGCAGAGGTTCCAATGGGGCGATCATCTCGTGCATATCGTACAGTATGTGATCTATTATCATATGTGTTGATTATGTGTGTGTATTTACGCGTATCCAAATACATATATGGCCATATATTATATATATATATACATATGTATATATATGTATATATATATGTTATTGATTCGGATGTGTAGATATATACATATATGTACAAGCACATGAACATGCATACATGCGTACAGGCATACATGCATACAAATGTGCATATGCATATGCATACAGATTGCATATGGACAGATTGCATATGGATACATTTAGAATGTTGCACGCTTTCTTATGCTTCCCCATCAGGGACACAGTATGATTCCCGCCATTCAGACAGTTCATCAGGCACGGGCTGGGAAATCCGGCCATGCAGGTTGCTGGAAGAATCATTGAACCGGGGATTTTCCCAGCAAACCATGGAGAGAATTCCTGCAAACCAAAAAGGCCCAACTACAGGCCCCCCACTTTGTTGGTTTATAATGTCAACCCTGGATTAATAAACCCCGTTTACGGCCGTTTAATTGGGAAGCTACCAAAAAAAGTATCAAATCATGACTGTTGGGGGAATACCCCCCTAATTAATAAAGCATGGTTTATTAATCCGGGGCTGACATTCTTCCCATCTGACTTGGGGGCCGTTGAACAGCTGCCAGGCCAAGTATCGTTGCAGTCAAAATGCCCAATGCAAGGCCTGAACTTTGGCGCTATGCTCAAGTTAGTTGATGTTCCATGAAACTGGGCAAATTATAACGACCTCACTGCGACCTCACTGGGAATGATGGCTAGTAGGGGTGACTATCCCCAAATGACCTTATTTCAGGTCAGTGAAATATTATAATTTACCCAGATGAAAGGTATGTTTTTTGGGGGATGGACATATTTCACGGGATATAGAACCAACTAAACTATAATCAAAAGTTGGATTAGATTCACCCAGATTGGGGGATGGAATAATCAATCCATTGATAGGGATTCAAACAAAACCACTAACGAATCTCTAATGATGATGGGATAACCATAAAACGTATACCGTATACCATCTTTTGACCATGGCACATAGGGGATGAGTCAAAACCTGGTATTGTACTATATTTGGGTAGAATGAACATCCAGAAATACCAGCCATGTCTACTACTCAGCACTGGTGTTCTTTGTTCTACCAAGATTCGGTGGTATTTGTTGGTGATTGGGTGTCCGTATGGCCCCGTGGTTCCATTCACATTGACAAGGAAACTTTGGGCGCGGCTTGCATCCCCATTGTTTGTTATTGACCTTCTGGAGCTTTCAAAGCCACCATGTGGAGAGATGCCTTTCCTATCCGGTATGTCTCATACTTGGGTACCTTTATATAGGGGTTTCCGAAAATGGGAGTACCCCAATAGCTGGATGGGTATAATGGAAAATCCCATCTAGAAATGGATGATTTGGGAGTACCCCTATGACTTAGGAAACCTCTATATCTCCTGATTTATCATCAGGGAACGGTATCCTTCATGGCTTCAGGGAAGGTCTGGGACCCGTCGGAATTCGCCAGGCAGTTTACTGCGATGACGGAGTTTGCTCCATGGCGAAGTCTGCAAACGAAAGCCTGGAGCTTACTTCACCTGGAGTCTTTGTGGTTGTGAGGGATATATATTTATGTATGTATACGGTATACATATATATATATATAGCATTTTACATATACAGTATTATCATCATTATTATCATTATTACATCGTTATTATATATGATTATACATACCTGTGTATACAATCGTTTATATATATATACACACATGTAACTGCCATAAGCCATATACATAGACGTATATAATTCATATCTACATATTATATATATATACCTGGATCCTCTTGATCGTGACGTGGAAATTTCCACACCACAGCCAATATCGATCAATTTTGCAAAATTCAAGAGAAAAAGAACTCCTGAACGGTTATTTCCACTCAAGAACGTTTTTTTCATTTCAGAACGGTTCCGAACGCTTTATTCACGCTGTTGGAACGCTTTTTTCCACTCCAGAACGTCGGAAGTGTCCCGAACGGCAAAAACGACTCTGGTGTTCTTTTTTCCACTTTAACCCCCCAAAATCGATCTTTTTTGAGTTTGGAGTTAAACATTCCAGTATTAAGAAGCTCCAGGTATATGTATACAGGTGTCTGTGTTGCTAATTATATATGTCATGTATGTGGGGTGTCCAGACTGGTATCTGGCATTTTGTTAGAAGACATTCCTTTGACATTGCTTCAATGAGTATTTAGATGTTCCAAACAACTTGTTCCACTCGTGTTTAGGTTGACGCCGCGGCCATCAGTGACAGTGACATCCGCAGTATTCAGGATCTCGAACTGGAGATTTCCTGCTGAAACTGTTGGAGATCTCCCCTGAACACATTGTTCTGATCACAACATGTTTTTTCACAGGTGAACATCTGAAAAACAACCCGTTTTTTCACACGGCCCTACTTGGAGGGTTTTTGTTGGACAAAATTCTGCTCTTCGCAGCCAGCGGCTCAAGTTGTTCTAAGTCCAGGTCTGCATTTTTAGCAGCGCAACACGCGCTGCGCCTGTCCAGTGCTGCACCCTCCCAGCGAACGTTGGGTGAACTGGGAGTGGCGAGCGGAGGGGAATGGTGAGAACTTCCCGCAGATGGGGATGCTACGTTTGCTACATATTCATATCTGCTGTACTCGTTTCATCTGTGCGAGTGGAGGAGTTGGAACAGTGGCCTGATCTGAAACTGGTCATCAATTCCAACAAACTCTACCAGATGCTTTGCGCAGAAAGGGGTGTTTTCTCTAACTGGTTGGTGGTTTCAAACATTTTTTTCCATTTCATATATGGGATGTCATCCTTCCCATTGACGAACTCATATTTTTCAGAGGGGTAGGTCAACCACCAACCAGCGTGGCTAAACCTGCTTCTTGGCCTCCAAATCCAGGGACGAATTGACCTTCCAGCACCCACCTGAAAATGCTGGATGGACATGTTTTGAACCGGGGAACCGGGGAACCCACCATTTTCACAGCAACCTTTGACTGGAAATTAAGGTCAATGATATGTGTATGTCAAATGAGCAGTGGCTGCTAAACCCCTGGCAGGGTTGATGATTACTTCGGGGATTATACTACCCAATATACTGGGGATTATCATATCCGAGAAGGGGGAATCCCTATAAACCAAGCAGTATAATGGAATGATAGAGGGATTTTGAACACTGCTCAAATGAGTGTAAATAGGTGTTCTTGTCTAGATCGATAGATTTTTCATGGATGGATTGGATTGTCTTGGAATGGATTCCTGGATGGAGATTTTGCTGTGTTTGTTCCAAGAACAATTCATCAATTCAAAATAAAACGTCCGAAACAATTTCTGCTTGAAATGTCTAGTGTTTTTTCAGTGACGTTTTACAACAAGCTCCCGTTTTGAATTTGTGCCGACTTTCTATGGCATCAGGAAGCCATTGGAGATGCTCTTTCGCTCCATGACAGCGGCGCAGTTCAGAAATTGGACGGAGGTTCTGGTGATCATCGGCGGTTCCGATCGAGCGCCTCGCCTGTTTTGCCGATCGATTTTCAGAGGTCTGTCATGATGTTGAGGTTAAAAATGTTAAAATGTCATGATGTTGATGTTAAAATCCCCATGATGTTTGAGATGATTCTCGCAGTTAGGGATGGGATTTGTTTGAGCCAGCTATATGTTTGCTGGAGGTTACAGTATTTTAATGTATTTCATGTTTTACGATATGGCAACGGATCAAAAACGATTCTACCACAATTGAAGGGGACTGAACATCCATTTACCAGCTTATTCTCATGTTCGCCCGAAGGGCGCCAGGGTTTGATCACCATTTTCTCGTGGGTTCCGTCGCATGAAATCACTGATGCCATTCATGTCCATGGCCAATGCTGTTCGAGCTGCTCTGACACAGATGGGTCTGCTTCAACACAGCAAGTGAAACAGATGTTGCCTTCGTATTATATAATATATATAATATATACATACTGAAGAAACATGTACAGTGAGGCAATGTTTGTTGAGGGGATATTCCCTTACATACGCCTTGCACTCCCAGAATTGGTTTGAGGGGAAAATCACACGAACCATCAGTAACCCCCATATGTGGGTGGTAAAAACCATGGGTTCCTGTAGGTTTTTACCTTATATTCAGTGATACACAGCTGCCTTACATATCTTGGGTATCTCAGCCGAAAACCACTGGGCTGGGCTTGGTGCCAAGGAAAAGGTCTATCAAGAAAAGGAGGGGCTCGCCCCTGACACCTTCGCCGGGGGAATCCTTGTCGAATCGGTGGACCAGATGAGCCATTGATGCTGTTGATTGGTTATGATATACCCAATACATTGGATTAGTTGGATTCATCCATTAGGGGAATCCCTATCAACCAGTATGATTGGATTAGTTGGATGACACAGGGGTTAGAACACTGCGATGGTGTTTTGAGGTACCCACTAGTCAGAAGGTAAACAGTTTGAGATTTGGAAAGCATGGCCTATAGTTTGTTCCATGATTTACCGAACTCAAAGATTGTAATTAACGTTCCATAGCTATAAACTGCCAGAGGATATAAATCCTGACGGATGCCTCCAGGTAGATTTACCTCCAGAAATGCGCGTTTTGCGGCAGAATCCATGCTAAACATGTTTGAACTTCGAATAATGCACTCAAAAAAATCACGCGGGTTCATCATGTTTTTGAGGGTAGTAACCGTATGCAATACCATTAGATGGTTAGATTCATGGGTGATGTTTTGGTTCAGGTGGAAACCGTTTCCCACCTGGGTCCACACCCTAAAAACTCCGCCACTTCTTGGTGCGATTTCGCAGGAGGTCACATACATTGAGACGAAATTCATGAATTTTGACCTCACTGGTCTGTCAATGCTGTACCACTATCGGAACCATCCGTGTCTCGGGCAAGGAATATCAGGAATGAGATGGAGGATAGCTGGACACGCATCCGCCCATGACAATCACATAGGTCTTGCTTTTTTGCCCTGCTTCGTTGACAATTTTTGAGGGTCTAATTATTATAATAATCGGGATATGGTCATAGTTTAAGTTGGTATATCCCACAAAAATGAGGTGAAAACCTCGGATCGGAGGTCAATCGCCTGGCTAGCTATCCCTCAACATGTGCCATCCCACCGATGGCAGACGGCATGTCACTGGCAGATTTTTCCATGGCCAATGAATGGGACATTTTTTGGGGGGATGAACTGCATTTTTTGGGGGATGAACTCATGTTTCTCTCGGTTTTTTCTTGCCAGTTGGGTCAATCACATACGTTTTTTTGTGCCAAACCCCCATTGACTTCCCACCCAAGCAGTATTCGATCCACTGTATTGGATATTGCATTCCCCTTAAATCCAAATTAATCCCCAGCATATACCCATCATGCCTCCATTCTTCCAAAGTCCTAGGTTTGGCACATATATCATTATAATTATAAATATTCAAATGATAAATGATATTCCCAACATTACCCTTGTATATCATCATATTTATATATATATATATATATATGATTGTATCTAATAAATATGTATATATATATAAACCATTCTTGCTGGTTATTTTTTTTACTGGTAAAATACATGTGTTTGCCATAAAATGGAACAAAAATATCAGAAAATCCATGGTAAATCAAAAAAAAACACAGCATTTCCAGGTAGCCAAGCTGCCCAGTTTTCCCGTTTCCCGAGGATGGTTCATGCCTTGGCATATCTCTACATCTTAGATACAAGCACCGTGGGCATGGCATTTCCCTGGAAATTCAATGAACTGGCCTCGACGGGCTATCACGAAATGCTCAACCCTCCGACACCGGGCAGCCCGAATCACTATGTGTAGATGGTTTTCCTAAGGAAAGCATACGGGTTTTCCACATCCATGTCAGTTTACCCCAGGGTATCAGTTGTAGTCATATTAGTTTATGTATATATATATAGAGATATTCTAGTTATATCAAGTGTAATTGTAATTATGTACAGGTAAAGTGTGCTGCAAATCAGTCGTATGTCTATTATGTATGGAGAAATATCACCCCAAAAAAATAGAAAAGTATATCACTATTCTAGTTGGAATTTGCTAGCTTCTATTTTTCTGGCGGTCGCTATTCATTACCAGTAGTACCGCACAAGGTGGTGGCGGAAGTTTCAAAAATAGGAAAACTATAGGAGAGTTTGGTTGTTGTGACTCACGGATGGCAGGGCCAACCCATTGATGGACCGAAACGTGGTTGGAGTTGTGTTTTTTGGAGTGGTTGCAGTGGTTGCAGTGGTCACCTCACCACAACTGCTGGATGTAGTGTGGTGTAGTGTAGTATCGTGTACTTAGTGTAGTGTAATGTAGTGTAGTTGTAGTTGTTTTGTAGTTAGTTGTAGCTGTAGTGTGCTGCAGTGTAACTAGTGTAGTGTGCTGCAGTGTAACTAGTGTAGTGTAGTTGTACTTGTAATTGTAGTTGTGGAAGTGATGGTGATGGTGATGGTGGTGATGGTGGTGGTAGTAGTGGTCGTAATGGTCGTAGTGGTCGTAGTGAGGTCGTAGTGAGGTCGTAGTGAGGTCGTAGTGAGGTCGTAGTGAGGTCGTAGTGAGGTCGTAGTGAGGTCGTATAGTGAGGTCGTAGTGAGGTCGTAGTGAGGTCATAGTGAGGTCGTAGTGGTCGTAGTGGTCGTAGTCGTCGTAGTGGTCATAGTGAGGTCGTAGTGAGGTCGTAGTGAGGTCGTAGTGTTCCTAGTGGTCGTAGTGGTCGTAGTGGTCGTAATGGTCGTAGTGGTCGTAGTGAGGTCGTAGTGAGGTCGTAGTGAGGTCGTAGCGAGGTCGTAGTGAGGTCGTAGTGAGGCCGTAGTGAGGTCGTAGTGAGGTCGTAGTGAGGTCGTAGTGAAGTCGTAG
>Ga0126342_10004920_pt1 | contig 23084 bp, 24 predicted proteins | sample Cyp1metagenome_FD_92528 | JGI IMG/M metagenome (GOLD analysis project Ga0126342, IMG submission 92528) | Coral microbial communities from Lord Howe Island, Old Settlement Bay, Australia - Cyphastrea 1 metagenome | ecosystem: Host-associated > Invertebrates > Cnidaria > Coral ...
ATATATATATATGTAGGAATCTTTCTGGATGTTTCTGGAAATCTACATTTTCGGAGTCCCCAAGGACTTAATTCATAAAATCCGCAGACACCACGAGCGCTCAGGAGACCGGACCGGTCAACGACGACGACGATGCAGATGAATTGTCCGGGAATCCATCCTGGACTTTCTGTTGGGCGTGTCTGAAAATATGTATGTTAATGAGGGTGATTTCATGGAAAACCATAGGACAACCATAGGAAAATGGTGATTTAATGAGGGTTTACTGTGGTTTAATGGGATTTAATGGGATTTACCCGGCCTGGTAAACATACAAAAAACTGATGGGAAAGATCCACCATTTTATAGCTGGGTAAATCCACGAACTTTCTATGGGCCATGGCTTCAAGTTCGCAAACTGTTTGACATAACCAGAGGGTAACCAATCACAACGGGGAGATAATCCAGATATAACCGAGATATAGTGAGAGTATTTCTGCCCCACTGGAAGATTTTACCTTGTTTTTTTTACTGGGAGATTGACCAACCATCATCGATACCATGAGTGTATAAGGGGGGTAAAAAACAAACCAGCTCATGAGAATATAATATATATATATAATACAATGGGATTTGATGGGATATATGTATGTGATTGTCTGTGCATGTATATATATATGTAATACTATGTAACTATGTATATATATATATATACTCATGCAAAAACCAAAAATAGATATGTATGGGTTTGTTTGAACATGAACCCACATATTAAAAAAAAAAAAACATGTGTATATATATATATATATATATGTATGTATACAAGTACATAGAGTAGGATTTGATATAACATTATTGTAAATGCGGCCATGTTAGATATCACTAACAAGATGAGCCAATGGACGGTTGCCTGCAAATGGGCTATACTTGTACAAGTATAGCATTGTTTACCCAGGCATGGCAGTTTGAAAAGGGGAAAATGATAGCAAACTCTTGAACTTTCGGTGTACCCCTAGTACCATTACAATGCCAGTCGTGTGCCATTCGGAACAGAAGCTGCGACTCGGAGATGCCTCGGAAATGACCAAGCCTCGGTAATGGCTTGATATTGGGATCATATCCCCATTGGGATGACCCACCAGGAAGTGGTTACATGCTCCATGGCTCACCCCATGAATCGAAAGTTGGTTACAATTGAAAAAAAAAACAGTTACAAGTCGACTAACCCTGCTTACCACAATTCCCTGCAATGTGGGGCACCCAACATAGCGAAGTTGGTTTATAACTTTATAACTCTAACAACTATAGTTTATGATACATATACGGGCACAAGCCTTAGCTAGCATCCTTTGGCCTGCTCTCTGCAAGGCCCGGTTTTTTAAGGATACATCCATTGATGTTACATTCACCACCTCGGTTCGAGAGGCCGCCGAGAAGTACAAGTTCGACCATCCATCTCCTTCATGGCTACATCGCGTTCTCCTTTCTTTGCTGGTACAAGCTCAACCATCAACATCTCTTACTTGTACACCTTCTGGCAAATGCAAGCCGGAATCACTCATTGTTCCTGATTGCATTTCCAGCCGATGTCTTTTACATCGACAAGCGGCATGATCTCCACCTACAATCTCCTGTTTTTGCTGGAACGAACTTCCCTCGTCATCCTGAACTAAGCGCCATGTCATTGAACTCCAATTCCAATCACTATATTATAGTTTTCACGGATACTCACTAAAGGTGAGTCCTCCACCCGGATACTACGTTCCTTCTAGGTACATTTTTCACAGGACAGAATGTCCTCGATTATCAAGATGCATTGAAGGTATACATCCATTGAAAATAGACCACAGGTCCGAATACTGCTCTTTCACACCGGCTCCATGTCACCAATAGCTAAGTGGCGTGCCGGGGCCCCGCCAGTGGCGTGCCGGGAGACCACGGTAACAAGAAAGAAAAGACAGAAAACAAGGAACAGAGAATAGTAAGAATGGACAGAAAAGCCTTGGCTGGCAAGTAAGGTCAATTTTTTCGGGGCCAAAACTTCACATTGTTCTAGCACTAGCCTGAAGGTTGCAGCGATTGCGGCCTTTCTCCTGTGCACAGGTGTGGCTACTGCCACACCTTGCACACAAGCCTTTCAAGGCAAGTCATCGGGGTTGCCCACTGTTTTCTTACTTTGACTTTTTTTCTGCCTTCTTTCTCATGACGCCCAAAGCAAGCTAAAAACCACCTGAGGAAGAGGATGAGGCTGAGGAATGGGAGGAAGAGGCTGAAGAGGTTCCTGGCAAGAAAAAGCGCAAGCGGGGGGCCACAAGCATTCCTCCAGGACTGCATTATTACTACTATTATTGCTACTACTAATATTATTACTAATTACTGCCATTACTATCTATACCATTATCACTGCCACTACTACTACTACTACTACTACTACTCCTACTCCTACTGCTCCTGCTACTGCTCCTGCTCCTGCTCCTGCTCCTGCTCCTGCTCCTGCTCCTGCTCCTGCTACTGCTACTGCTACTGCTACTGCTACTGCTACTGCTTCTGCTGCTACTACTACTACTACTACTACTATCACCACTACTATCACCACTACTATCACCACTACTATCACCACTACTATCACCACTACTATCACCACTACTACTACCACCACCACCACTACTACTACTGCTACTGCTACTGCTACTACTCCTACTCCTACTGCTCCTGCTACTGCTACTGCTACTGCTACTGCTACTGCTACTGCTACTACTGCTGCTACTACTACTACTACTATCACACTACTATCACCACTACTATTACCACTACCACTACTATTACCACTACTATTACCACTACTATTACTATCACCACTACTACTATTACTTTCACCACTACTACTATTACTATCACCACTACTACTATTACTATCACCACTATTGCTATTGCTACTACTACTGCTACGGCGACTAGTACTATTACTACGACGGCTACTGCTACTGCTGCTACTCCACCACTACTACTGCTGCTACTGCTAGTGCTACTGCTACTCCTACTCCTATTGCTACTGCTACTGCTACTTCTACTACTACTACTACTACTACTACTGCTACTGGCCATGTCTGCCTTGTTTTCTCTGGGCATCAAGGGGGTTGTGGGCAGCCCAATTTCGAGGAAAGGTCCCCCCTCCATACTTGGAAGGACACATTCCCCCACATCCTGTCACCTCCCATGGCTCAGCCACTTGCTTTCGACATTGGTTACCTAGCAAAGGACCCCCACAACATTTGCTTGTTTGGCCTTGCTCAGCATGTTTGGCCAACACCTCCAAGCATGCATTCATCCTTTGTTTCCTGGCATGTGGGGTGCTCCCTGCTGTGCCTCACGGGACCAATCTCCTTCTGGTTACCTTCTCCTTTGCTCTATTGTTTGCTCCTTTGTTTCGGTGGTTTTGGGGTTCACCTACACAATTCCGTCGGGTCCCGCGCTATAGGTGCTGGTTAGCAGCTTTTCCCGCAGCCTACAGTTTCTCCTGTTCTTTCCATTTTCTGGACGTGTAGTTCGTCTAGAACTGCACAGGCTGATGAAAAACATGTACTTGATGGGGTTTATCAACCAACTTATAGTTGGGGGGCACCCACACTGTATGATTTATTGGGGTGAACTAAGCATGGGGTTGAACAAATCCCGTTGAGGCTGGCGAGCTGTTGGAAAGCTGTGGCGGAAGCAGCCGAGGTGTCCTAGGATGAAGTCTTCATCGGATTGGGTACAGTCATGGTTCCTATAAGGAAATCATCTATACATGGCGATATTTAGTGGGATAATGTGATGATTCACCATTTAATCGTGATATCATTCGTGTATGGAAATATATCATGGCATATAAAACCATGATGAATCCAATAATCCAATCCACTGCTTACATGAAACACCCCCAGAAACTGCCTGAAACCATGGTTTAGTAGGGGATGAAACCACATATTTGGGACCATAGAAAGGGGGTGTTTAAAATTAGAGGGATTGGATTATTCGCATCCATACTTAGACAATATCATAGAACACCATAGAACAAATATTTGCGGTCATTCCACCTAAATGTGTACCATAATTTGGGGGATGAAGATCCATAAATTGCCGTTATAAATCCAATCGATTTTGGTGTAAGCCGAAGGATAATAGAAGGATACTGATTGGGTTTTGACCCGAACTGATGGAACTCACACATGGTTGGTTCCATAGGAGTTGTAATTGTCCAAACCAATTTAACAGTTAGTTTTAAGGCGTGTCTAGACTCAACCAATACAGATGAAACATGCTGCAACCAACGATGGGGCCCCATTCCCAGTACCCTCCAGAGTCCCAACTCTTCTCTTACATGCCAGTCCAGTCATTGGGCGTCGCTCAAAATGCCACTGAGACCACCGAAAACAATCAGGATACCACCAGCAGAACGTTGATGGAGTATGACCCGTAGAATTCCGGAGCCGGACCGAAGAAATTAGTACACCATCAACACGTGTCGGGAACAATAGTAACAACAGCAACAACAACAAGAACAACAACAACAATAAGAACAACAACAACAGTATATACAACAACAGTTGTAGGAATGCAAATATCAGAGTAAAATAGCACCTGTAACAGTAGAAACACCAACAACCACAATCACAACCACATACACAACAACAACCACTATGACATCGACAACGACAACAACGCGACCACAACAGCAACAACAGCAGCAACAACAAGAATTAAAAAAATGATGCCAAAAACAAGAACAAACACAGCGACCAAACAATACAACAGGAAATAGAACAATAGAAACGAAATGAACACAGGTTTATTGCAAAAGGTTTGTAGTTCGTTATTTTCAAACAATACAAATGAAAAAAAGGACACATATGAGAAAAATAACTGGAACAAAACACAATCACCATCAGAGATTGGGATTTCAACCAGCAAGTGTTGGATTGCGACCCTCATGTGGGTGAGCACAACAAGTGTTGGATTCAGCGTTTTTTACCAGAATTTGACAACCAGAAGCAGTGAGATGATGACATATGAAAAGGAACTGGAACATAACCCATAGGATCCATATATACCATAACATGGATCCCATCAATATACCCCCAATGTTAGCATGGATCCTATGGGTAATATTATCCATTTGTATTGCATTACCAACATCATTTTGCACAGATATTAGTGACATGTTTTCTTGAAGGACCATCCCGATGGTACACTGAAAAGGGTTTAGTAAGTTATACCCCTGACTGTACATGGTTTATTCATTGAAACTTCCTGACTGTAACATAGCCAATTTATCTAAATGTTAAAAAAAATCATGGATAACACATTGATTATACCTCATTGATCATCCTCATCCTCCAGGTGTGACCGGCCTTTGCCGGTCCCAGGGCCGTGCGACTCGCATGTGTCGGGAAGCCAGGTTTTAAGTCATGGTTTTTCGTAGTAAACCCCCCGCAAGTTGGGATATATCCTAGAAATATTGTTATGGGGATGGGTCAAAACCTTGTACCCCTGGTGAACCTCAAAATAGCTGGTAAATGGATGTTCATCACCCTAAAAATGGTACTTATAGGTATTGATCCATAGCCTTATATGTTTTATTTTCAAGTATAACCCGAACTTCACCCCCAAGTAGGGACTCCAAGTTGTATCAAATGAGATGATTTTCTGCTAACAACGGATCAAGATCTTTCAGTGCATGGCCCCAAGTTTAGTACCGCATTTCTTCAGCCTTGATATCGAAGCAAAACCATATTTAGTCTATACCATTCATTGCCTGATTTTGTGTCACTCGAGACAACAAGGCGCTACATATTCAACACGTAGAAAAAGATGGGTACCTTGTACAAGGAAGGAATGACCAATTTGTATGAAACATACCATTTGATTTTTGTGAGCTTCAAAGTGTCAGAGTCCCGTCCCAAGCCCTGTATGATTTGGGAGGTTTGATGGTTTTCCCTCTTCCCAGCCAACCGATGATATGTTTCTTGAGGTACATTCAGAATCCGTGGATTGCGCGACCAAAAAAAAAGAGAATTGCCCATGGGCCTTTTGTGGGAGAAGCGATTTCTCCTGGTGTGAATGGGTTGGTAGCACAATTTTTTTTTGCAGAAATAAGACAACTAGCAAGAGCTCTTCAGGTGGAGTTGATCAAGGGTCATGACAGTATCACACAGCCCTATAGGTATGTTTATATCTAATTGTTATACATATACATACATATATATATGCAAAACATGTGTTTGCATCATGTTTATCACACAACAGAAATGGCATGGTGCAAATCTGGACGTCAACCCACACACCTTGGATCGGCTTGTGGGGCATGATTTTTTCGTCAGGGTCAGCTGGCCAAAGTCTGTTTAGAGAAACAACATGTGGTAGCCTTATGTGAGCTATGGTCAATACTCATGTTTAATAACCAGTAATAGGGGCTAGTCATCCAATGGTTCATAGGGATTTATAATAACCATTATAAGGATCCTTATTATGGATGGGATGACCATCAACCATATAGTGAGTATTGACCATGGCTCATGTAGTTTTGCCACAAACAAAATGGAAACTTGTTGACTCAAGTATACTCAGTTGGTTAATAGGTATCAAATCAATAATTGCAAACAAAATAGAATAATGATTCAATGATATTAATATGTATTAATAACAATAACAATAGTGATGATATATATATAATATAAATGAAATATACATACACAATAAGCGCTGGAATGAACGAACTGAGGTGATGGTCAGTTGATGTCAACACTTCTGAAGTTTTTGGGGATCCAGGTCCTTGAACTTAGAGAAAGGCGGCTTTCAGTGGTTAAACCACTGAAAGGAACTACCATCTGGTTATGACATTCACAGTTTGCCATGGAAAATCCACCATTTTTTTAAGAACGGTAAACCATCTATTTCGATTAGGGCCATCGAAAAACCATGGCGAACTGTGAATGTCATAGCCAGAGGGTACTTCCCTTAGCTTTTCTTCGTCTCAGTGGAGGCTGCATCACTTTGTCCCAAGATTGACCAGCCAAAACTTAGATGATGTATCATGTAACATGATTTTCTCCATGAAAACGGCAACATAACATGAAAATCGGGCTCTCGGAACCTTCGGAACATGACATGTTGGTGTATATTTCATGATATATAATGATATATAATGTAATATGTCACTATGAAGATTGTATATTTGTTGAGATATACCACATTTTAGTGAAAGGACTCATCCAACCTCTGTGGTGCACAGTTGGTTTGCTGACCTGACCGAGATTTCAAGCGCTAGATGCGGGCGCCCCGGCGTTGAAACCCCTGTGTTGTTTGTGACCCGAAAAAGTCATAGGTCCACCAGTTATAGTAGTTGCAAGTGTCCAAAACTTAGTTCCCTATAGGTGTTGTTTCGAAAATGGGAGAAAGGTTTGACTCAGATTGACGACTTTAATAGGATGCAGTTTCACCGAAAGAAAGTATTTCCTGGGTACCTTTTAAGCCGTAAACCTTCCCTGGCAAAGACTGGTTTTCCTCAAGATTGACTGTTGAAAGGCCATCTCTAAGCTTGGCTCGGATCATACATGATTGGTACCTTTCAATTTGGGTTTGTCTGTTTTTTTTTTGTACCTCAAAATGAATGGCTAGGATGTATGGGTTTGTCTGACAAATAGGATACCTCAAAATCCAAGGAATTATTATAGGTTTTTCCTATTTCAATGGCCATTTAAGGAACGTGAAATTTGAAAAACCCCTGGTATCCAGGATCGACTCAGAAAAGCCAGACATTTTCCATTGCATAAGCCTAGGAAAATGATGAAAGTGAGGTCTTGATTTGGATTCAGCTGGCTCTAAGACTCTAAGCCTTTTCTACGGTGTTTTGACGCTGCCGAAGAACTTTTGGTTTTGCCCCTTCTGGCGCACGCATGTAGACAGGGATGCGAAACCCCAGGAGGTTGGGAAGAGAGCTGGATAGGATGAGTGTTTTCGGTTGCGCGTAATGTGTGAGATACCCTGAAGTTGCCGTTTCCACTGGGAACATGATTGTAAACCATGAAATTCAATGTTTTCTTTGGGAGGTCATTTTTGAACTTCCATTGTTTTATCTTGACCCAGTAGATGATGTACGCAACCCACCATTGTAAGATGGCAGCGCCCAGTAGGGAAGTAAAGATATGGTGGGTCCTTTTATCATGCTTGAAATGTCGTTTGCTATAATTACAGTACATGAATGTACATGCCATGATTGTGATGAATGCCCCAAGCAAATACCATCAAATACCAAGGTCGGTGGTTCAACATGTTCCTTCCCTAGCTGGAATCATGGTCCCCTACGGTCCTACGGAAAACCGTATATATTGTTGAAACACTGACTTGCTCATGTTTCTCCAAGTCTGTGCTAGTCTATAAAAGTCGGTGTGAATTTATATATCTATGTTTCCTTGTACACATGTATGTTCACATTATTCAGTGGTTGCTGTAGCACCTCCACTATCGCCCCATCATTGTTTAATACATTATACTACATTATATTGGCCCCGGGTCAAAAATGGTTGGCAATATGTCTCGTTTAAAACATTTCCCAACTATTGGAAATGTCATCCCAACAAATCACGAAACAGTTTTTGTCCCACCAAAAGCAGTTCTTCAAAAGAGACAATCTTAATCTTATTCATGAAGAAACAAAGATAGATCAGTTTCGTTGAGTTTGCTTCCAGCTTTACTGCCTTCCGTTAACCTTCAGCGGGTCCGCACAGAGCGCGAATCACGGGGTCATGGCGGGATGTCGTTTCGCCCTGTCAGGGACCCCAGGGCTGGGGGTAGAACCATTGCAGAGTGATACACACTACATGTAGAAAAATATGAATATAAATATGAGATATTATGAGATATCTTTAATTATCTTCATATATCTTTATCTTTGTATATATATATATATGTATTTATCTTTATATATCATTTATACTAATTACACTATGTCACTGTTGTATTTCTGTGTCTTGTCATTTCACGATTTATTTCATTCTATAATATATACATATATATATGTATATTTTATTTACAACGTATGATATCATACATATGTACAGATAAGAAAAATACCTAAAAGATCGGTGCCGATACCCTTACTTGAGAGGCTTGCAAACTACATATAGCGAAATATAGTGAAACAATATGTAAACCGTATGATATAGGGAACTGCAGATAGCAATAACTTGTGCATCGAGAGCGCCTTTGCGACTTTTAGTTTTGGTCTTGTCTCATGTGTATACATATTGAATTTGTAAATGTGCACGTTCACATACATTCACCAAGGATTTTCACACCCCATTATCTTATCAACATCTGGTTGATGGTTTGGAACATTTTTATTTTTTCCATATATTGGGAATCTCATCATCCCAACTGACTTTCACTCCAGCATTTTTCAGAGGGGTAGGGCTCTACCACCAACCAGACAATTGTTTAACCAATGATTAACCATCATTAACCACTATTAACATCTATTAACATCTATTAACCATCATTAACCATCATTAACCATTATTAACCCCAACCAGAGATGTTTTGTAGTCAACTTCACAGATGCTCCTTCGGGATCTCCAGCATCGAAGAGGAACGGTGCGGGTGGTTTTCCGGCACCGGAAAGCCACCATCGAGTTGTGTGACCGAAAAAAACAACAAGCGTTCATGTACCCTCTGGTAAACTAGCATAACTATGGAAAATCACCATTGTTCATGGGAAAATTCCACTATAAATGGTCATTTTCAATAGCTATGTTAAATTACCAGAGGGTAGGTTGTATTTATCAGCTAAAAAGGATCAGTTTCCCACCCTTGTTTGATCTGTTTTGATGGTTTTGGCAAATGGCCAAGAAAAATCGTTGATTGTATGCAACAAAATCAGTTCTAGACCATGTGAAAAATCACGTTCTGTCCTACCCTCTGGTAATTTAACATAGCTATTGAAAATGACCCGTTTTTAGTTGTTTTACCCATTAACAATCCATAGCTATGTTAAATTACCAGAGGGTACCATATCCTACCTCACTTCGTTGCTTTTCCGGGCTAAAAATAAACCCTAGGGCCTTGTCTGAGACGCGGGAACCCCATTCCATCCCCCTTTTTTTTATCGCATGGTGTAGACACCGTAAATCTTCCCTGTTGGTTTGAAGGTTCCACCGGTTGTATCCGAATGATGGTTAGTTTCATCTCCACTCACTGGGTTGTGATGTTGATATATATTCCTGATATGATACCCTCTCGTTATGACATTCACAGTTCGCCATGGTTTTTCGATGGCCCTAATCGAAATAGATGGTTTACCGAACTTAATAGCATGGGTGGATTTTCCATGGCAAACTGTTAGTCATAACCAGATGGTATCTTATCTTACATTATTGATGGTTCATATCCTCAATGGGAATTTCAGGATCCTAAATTGGAGGTACCTACCATATATAAGGCCTATTTTGTCAGGCTAATTTCAGGGAATATCCCCAATATGGCCTGAAAAATGGTACGTTTACGTACCTCCATCTTTTAGGATCCTGGAGATCTCCCATTGATATCCCATTGATAGTTGAATTTCTCAATAAAAATTGTGATTTTCCATAGTTTTTTGTATGTTTACCAGGCCGGGTAAATCCCATTAAATCCCATTAAACCACAATATATTCATGGCGAATCTCCATTCCGAAAGACCCCGTCTGGTCCTAGGTCCCACTAGCCGTCTGGTGGGAGAGGCCCAGGGTCCGGGGTTTTCATCGCTGGGCTTTTTAGCTGGGCTTCACCGGCTTCAGTTTCACCACCAAAGTATGGTAGAAATAGTTTTTTTGATCCATAGCCACATAGTATGACATACTTGATTTATATATGTTATTTGATTTTATGTGTTGAATGTATTCTAGTTTCATTATGCATGTCATCAGAGGATGCTGATGAAGGTGTCTCCCTTTTTCATTATAGCACCCTTCTGCTCCAGGAAAATTGAATTTGTAACGTGCTCTGAGCCCATTGTTTTTGTTTGTGTATCTCTTGTCGTTTGGGATCATGAATGATGATGCCAAACGATGGGCATATCTGGACAAGTTTCTGGTGGTGAACAGCGGCAGCAGAATGGAGCTCCTTTTCAACATCATTATTTCAAATATCACAATTTAAACAACAATAGTAATTCTAACACTATTTAATGACCTGGTTGGTGGTTTGGAACATTTTTTATTTTCCATAATATATGGGATGTCATCCTTCCCATTGACGTTCATATTTTTCAGAGGGGTAGGTCAACCACCAACCAGAGAGTATTTAAAGTGGGAGGCCCCAAGCACCCAGGATATCAATGCATATCAAAACCAGGATATGATTGTTGGAATTGCAGAGAATCAAATTCAAACACCGAAAAAACAATTGGTAGGTGAAGGTGCCCCTGGTCATTGCCGGGTCGTTCATCCAGTTAGAGATACTGAATGTTCAACACTTATTTAACCCTAGAAGCAGTGTTCAAAACAAATGATTGTATAATGTTAATAAAACAATGTAACCCGCCTCTAATTTGCCATCAAATATGGGTGGTTTATTTTTGCTCTACCAACATTACTGTACTAGATTGTTTTGACTGGATCATATTGGGGGATGGTAATGCCCCATTTAATTGACGTTTATTATATCCGTTATATATATATGCTAACATTAGGGGTATATTGATGGTAAATCTCACCATATATAGCATACATGGATCCTATGGGTATGGACGATGACCATTTTTAATATGATATAAGTAGTCTACGAATGCGCCATGTTCCATAGCGAACTATTAAATTACCAGGTGGTTTTACATCCTTACCGTTGTGCCCACACAGGATCATGGAAGGTTTAATTAATCCAGAAAGTCTCGGCGCCTGGTAACTTGACAGTTTGCTGTGGAGTCCGTGGTCCATTTAGTTTGATAAATTTGTAAACGGATGAAATTGGGATTTTCCATAGTTACATCAGATTACCAGAGGGTAGGACTGTTAGGAACCACATGGAACCACTAGATTCACTAGATATTTCTCATCCCGGATAGCATATTTAAGCTTGAATCTTCAAGACAAAGTTGATCGGCAATGATCCCCACAATAGCTTTCGTTTGTATATTAACAGTGGGAAAGAAAAGGGCGACATTGGTACAATGTGAGGCCCCCCAGTTTTAAGTTGGTTAACAAAAGCCCCAGTAACTATAGTTATTTGCGTACCATAAACCATAGTGACATTGGAGTTAAAAACCAACTGAACGCTATCGAACGGGGGCCTCACATTGTATAACATAAATGATATGTTCGTTAGTATCCACTAATCTGGGTAAATTATAACGACCTCACTGTTCTCCCTCACTGGAATCATGGCTAATAATGGAAATCATCCCCAAATGGCCTCAATTCAGCTTAGTGAAATATTATAATTTACCCAGACTAATGTTCGTACGCAATGTTTCTGCGAGGCTCAGGGAATCCACTCATTGCGCAATCGAAGATCCCACATTTGCACCTGACGAAAAAGGGGTGGGTTCTAGCTGGTCATGATACATGTATTTGTGCATATTATAGAGATATACAGACTTATACTGAGATAGGATGATAGGATATGATAGGTATATTGGAATACAGGAGGATAAGCCATTGTATCATATCATATTGTATCCGTGAGTAATCTCATCCTAATAACACGGTGCCCTATTCATTAAGCCTATGTGATAGGATGGTTGACCAATCAATAAGGTTTTAACTTGGTTCGTTGAAAATTGGTCAAACGCAAATGAGGGGTTTATCAAAATTGTCCGCGTTGAAATTCTTGCTTGGGTGCATATCCCAATTTTCAGATACCCTCTGGTTATTTAACATAGCCATGGTAAATCACCATTTTTAGTAGGTAAACCATCTATTTCTATGGGCCATCTATACCATGGCTATGATAACCAGAGGGTAGTTCATGGCTTCAATCGTTATTTTTGTTAAGGGTCAAATCCTCATTTTGGTCACATCCCGACAGGTGGGCTGAGCGGCCAGCTGTCGCAGGCAGCGCATTGGAGAGGGACTGGTAGAGGCTTCCCCGCCAGGAAAGAGGTTGATGTGGAATGTCAAATGGAACTGAAAATTTGATATATATAATTTGATATATACACAATACTGAAAAAATAATTTTATATAAAATCAGTAACAAACACATTGTTTTAGATGATTCAAGCACAAATTTATGTACGCAACACACTGTTTAATTTTCGTATATAAGCAACCAAATACCGTACTCAATTTTATGTTTTGTTTGTGGGTTATTCTAAAGTTCAGTCTGGATCAGGCGTGTTATGTTCATACAAAACTGGAGCTTTGAACACGGGTTCCAATTGGTTACATTTACATATTGTACATATGTAATAAATGTCAAGGCAAAGTATATACGAGGCTTTCCGACTGATTGGTATATATTGGTATAGTGAATGTTGGTTTCATGAATACAGCAATTAGCGAAGATTCACGGACGTGGACTTGTTCAACATCCTGCAGCCGCAAAGAATCGCGGATCTACGACGCATATCAGGTGTGTGCCATGCTCAATGGCTTGGCTCACATCCACCACACTACCCTCTGGTGAACTAACATAGCAATGGAATCCATGGCTATTTATAGTGGATTTTCCCATTAAGAATGGTGATTTTCCATTGCTATGTTAGTTCACCAGAGGGTAGTCGGGATATTCACTGGGGATCACTGGGGGGGTTCAACCGTTCAACCCTCAACCAGAAGAAAAACACTTTGATTGGTAGGAACCCCGAACCATGTCGGGGGTAGAACCATTTTTTAAAGCAGAAAATAAAACCAGATGTGCTGCAAATGTTTGCTTCAGCCAAGCCTTTGAATTTCGCGTAAAAAATGGTTACAGTCATCCCCCGAGTCAACCCTGCATTAATAAAACATGGTTGATGAATTTTTCGGGGCCCCAAAATAGATCACTACGGCATAATCCGGGGTTGTTAGTCAAGGCGTTTTTCGTAATCATAATATTATCTAAGTTTGATTGAAATAGGGTACCCCAAAATCCTGTGCTACTTGGAGGTTTTTTTGTTCCCACTGTTTGATGGCCATGTGGGGGTGTATCCTATTTCTGGACACACCCATCTAACGCATCTAACTAGGTAAATTATAACGACCTCACTGCGACCTCACTATAATCATGGTCAGTAAGGGAAATCATCCCCAAATGGCCTTAATTCAGGTTAGTGAAATATTATAATTTACCCAGATCTAATCACAGAAGTTCTTCAGTGCACTGCGCAGCCTGCGCAGCCTGCGCAGCCTGTGCAGCCTGCGGCCTGCACCCCGTCCAATCCTCAAAAATCTTGGCACAGACCCGCCTGAATCTTGGGCCGCCAAGGGTTCATTCCTAGCCACCGGAAACCACGTGGGATAGATTGAGAGTATTATATATAAGTGAGAACCGAAAACATAAGCAGCAGACATGGAGAGTTCCACAATTTCACATGGTGGAACGGTTTGGTTCTGGAAAATCGAGGCTTGCTCCAGAGGTTTTTCGAAACCATGGTCTACAGTTTTTGTTTACCCTCTGGTAAACAATAACATAACTATATGGAAATCACCATTTTCTAGCTGGGAAAATCCACTATTTCTATGGTCATTTTCAATAGCTATTTTGACACAACCAGAGGCTATGTCACAAAAATGATGACCTGGGCGGTGGCAATGACCTTGACGATCAAATTGTGATAAGCCGTGGCTCCCTTTTCGCAGCCAAGTAGCTGTACATAGTCAGCCTACGGATGGAGCTCTGAAACTTTGGAACGACGTGCAACAACCGTGTTTGTGTTACCCTCAGGTCCCCTGCCATAGGAAAACCATAGGAAAACCATAGGAAAATGGTGATTTAATGAGAGTTTATGGTGGTTTAATGGGATTTAATGGGTTTTACCCTCTGGTAGACGTTTACATAACTATGGAAAGATCCATCATTTCTAATGGGAAAACTCACTATTTCGACTGGGCCATATTCAATAGCAAACTGTTAGTCATTACCAGAGGGTACAGGAAAAATCAACATTTCCATATTCATTCATGTAATTTCATGTAGATGTGGTTAAATCTCATGATAAACCATCCACCATCCATGGCTGTGGTTTTTTATTGGCTATACCCCCAAATGACGACGTGACGAACGGTCTCGGGGATGATCTCTGTGACGCTCTGTGAAATCCAATGGATGGATATCCAATGTGCCTGGCGACTATTCAGGCACATTTATATAGCCATCCAAAAAACACATGGCGTGCCACTACATTAATACCCATAGGATCCGTGGTGCTGCTATATATGGTAACATGGATCCCATCAATATACCCCCTTTATGTTATTATATATACCAGCACCATGGATCCGTCATGGGATACATACAATACTGCTAGTACATTAATCAAATGATGACTTTTTAAGAGCCCCATTGGATCATCGGCTGACGAAACTGCGAACTTAAGGGAGTCTTTCGCGACCGCGCCTGTGGCCGATTCACAACGCAGCGATGCGGAGTCAAGCCCCCAAAGAACCCAAGGTTGTTGGTCAATGGACAATACACCACATGAGCAGTGCCTAAAATACCAGATGGTTTATGAAAGAAAGAATATGCAACCTACTTCCTCGTGATATTTCGGGTTTCTGAACTGACGAACCGGGAACTTCCTTTTTCAACCAGCCAGTATGATAGATGGAATCATACCCATGAAAAAGGGCACTGCACTAAAAATCACGTGATCAATATCACATCCCCATTTTGATTTAAAGAAATCATTGTAAAAGCCTTAGTAAATGCATTAAAGCACCGTTTTTTCTAATCGTTCAGACCGTGATGCATGCTATGTTGATCTGGCCACTGGCACGGGCCCAAACTCTTTGTGCGCTAAGAGAAGCGACAACAAAAAAGCGTAACGAAGGGGTGGGAGCTTCGACGAAGTTCGTGATGGTTAGTAAGCGTTGAGTAACTGCGTGATATCCCACATGGGAAACATGAATGAAAATGGTTACCTGGTTGGTGGTTTGGAACATGAATTTTATTACTTTCCATATATTGGGAAGAATCATCCCAACTGAATTTCATATTTTTCAGAGGGGTTGAAACCACCAACCAGTTAGTGTATCTCATTTCTGCTTGGACTTTGGGGCAGGTGTTTGAAACTGTTGGATATATATAATTATGATATATCCCACTTTTTTGGGTGGTGTCATCGAGCTCTGAAATGTAGAACTAAATCATAATTAAATACAACTAACCATCATTCCTAACTTCGAGCATCTTCCCAGCATGGCACCTGGGGCCCGTAGAAAGAAGCCGTTGGCAGTGGCCAACCCTCGGCAACTCGTTGGGGTTTCCCGCGGGAACGCACGGGTTTGTACCGCGCTTGCGCCCCTGGCTTGGTTGGGCAAATGGATTTTCTTGCCAGGACCAGTAGTTTTGGGGGTCAATTCAAAGCAACCCTCATGGCTGTGAAATTTGAAAGTGGTTGAGTGGCTGTTCGGGTTTGTACCCTTCGAAAAGGGATAGTCATGACCCCCTCCAGCTTGTCGCAAATGTGTGTGTTTTTGTGTGTATTGCCAAGGCCAGAGTAACCAGGCTTGTATATACCATCCTATACCCATCAAAAATGATAATGTGCATTATTAAAATCTACTGCTTGGTTCTCTTCACCATGAAACAACCCAGTTTCTTTTTCAGGGACATCCCTCGGGTTCTTGGAAGGCTCAGAGGTGCCTCCCTTATTTGCTTTCCAAAAGGCATGAACTGGGTCTGTCTGAAAATTGGAGGCTACCTGAAATTTGCATGTTTTCTTATGTTTTCTTATGTTCCTTCATGTTGTGCATTTATTGATTTACTTCTATTTTTGTTATGTAAAATATGATGATTGAGTATCAGAGTTTGAATAGACCCAACTGGAGTGTGGATGACATCAGGCATTCTGCCCAACCAGCTACGATCGCCGCCTTCGCCCCAACCCACAGTGCGCGGTCGAGCTGAGCGCTGCGACACGCTGCAACTGTGAAAATGCACCAGTCAAAAAAACACCAAGAAAACGTCCAAAAAAATGGTGCTGCGGGGGGTACTGGGATGATTCCTGAAGTTTGCAAGATGCTAATAAGTCTAAAAAACAAAAATTAGTAATTAATGTATAATATGTATAGAACAAAAGACAATGTTATGTTCACCTTTTTGTCATTTTTATCTACCAATTTACCCTTGTATTTTGGTAGAAACCCTGATTTACCGAATGTTGACCCTTTGTTTCAGGCTTGATGTCTTCTTGTGCATGGAGACACATGTTTCTCAGGTCATGATAGATATGAACTACCTGCAACTCATCTATTTCGCTGCAGGAGCCTGGAACCTGCAGCCTCCCTGACTTTGGGACTGATGGGTGCCAAAAAAGTCTACCATAGCATCACTAAACTTTTTAAACGACAGGAGCTGTGGTTACTTCTGGATACACAGATCCATACAGCAGGATGTAGGATTTTCCAACAAATCGTGGCTTCTTGTGCAAGACAAAAAGGGGGCGTTGAAGTGCCGTTGTGCTTCCGAAATCGGGTACGATACTTTAAAGGATTTCTTTGACTATTGATTGCTTCCAGGTCCACTTATTATGACTTTCAATCGTGCAAGTCTTATGTGCTTGACATCTGGGGGTATGGTTTTGTGTGGGATCTCTATATGGGAAACACTGGACCTGAAGTAATTCTCCTATGGGAGACACTGCATGTGTGAAACCTGATTTCATTCACAGTTTGAGGCTATCAATGGCAAGATGCGAAAACCTTCAAAAACCCAAGCTATGTCAGGCTATGTCCAACCATTTCGATGCTCATCTGATCGTGAAAGTTGGACTATTTTTCACCAATGCGGGAATCAATCGATACCAGTGGACCAGGGGGTTCAATTGCCAATGATAGCAATGATCATAAGTGAAACATAAGTTATTCTGTAAATGATACCAACATATACCAACCATTGATTAAATCAATAAGTATCATAAGTTCAATCGATAGCAATGATCGATTTGGGCAAGGCTTCCCAGCTCTAAATTGCGCCAGGTGGCACTGGCGTCTCACGAAGGATTGGGGATGGCCTAATACGTGTTTCATATACCGAGGGCACCCAGATACCCAGAGGGGATGGTCATCAATCAATGGGCGATCTTCAGGATCCTAAAATGGAGGTACGTTAGTACCATTTTTCAGACCATATTTTCTGGGGAAATTCCCTAAAAAATAGCCCTTACATAGGCCTTATATATGGTAGGTACCTCCAATTTAGGTTCCTGAGATGGCCAGTGAATCAATCCGTTATGGTGGGATTTATATATCTACTTATTGTAAGGAATCCCTCATGCTGGGATGACATCATCCGCCCATAATTACCACATATTTTGACCATGTTTACACATATGGAATGGAATCATGAACCGTTCTAGAAAAAATATGTAGATGATTTTCATCCACTATGGATAATCCATGCTTATCATACGCCGAAGAAATCATTTATGTCCATGTCGATTATGAACCTCCCAAGCCCTTTTCCTGTGGGATATGTCGCCCCAGCAGGCGCTTCACGCACTTTACACCACTGAAGCCAGAGGACGGGATGAGGTGATCCTCACATGGTCCGATAGGTATGTTCCATGCATGAGCTTTGATTACCGAGTGCAAGCTATACTATCTATCTATCTATCTATCTATCTATCCATCCATCTATCTATCTATCTATCGATCTATCTATCTCTCTCTCTATCTATTTATCTATCTATCTATCTATCTATCCATCCATCTATCTATCTATCTATCTACCTAATCTACCTAATCTACCTAATCTACCTAATCTATCTAATCTATCAAATCTATCAAATCGATCTAAACTATCAAATCTATCAAATCGATCTATCTATCTATCTATCTATCTATATATATAAATCTATATCTATCTATATCTATGTAAGCAATGGCGAATTGTGATCGGCACCCATGATCTATGAAATTCATGCTGCAATATATGACAGAAACCCCGTGTTGGCTCTTCAAAATCCATGAGTTGTTGCACAAACCTCTGGGGTTGCTATTTTGGTTCACGGGGTCGGGGCCTACCCGACCTGGTGAATGTAGCTGTCCCGCTAGCAGTTCCAGAATTGCAATTCACCCAATGGTTGAACAAGTGCAGCTTCAGACGTGGCCAACCCATCAACCCTAGGTTCGGTGGTCAAATCTGTCATTCCCATGTTGCGATTAAAACATACAAGAACATATTGGAACTGTTCTCAGAAGTCCCAGTGTTTGGTGTTTGAAATCCTAAAAAGTGCCATTTCAGAGGCTCAAAGCAATTTCTACCATGTCTTGCTGGTTCCAAACCTCATTTCTGGTGGTGTATGATGTATATCTCTATATATATATATTATTATATAGATAGATTATATATATATACTAGGTACAATATATATATAATGTATATAATTCATAATATATAGAATGATACGGTCGCGTTGTAGATTTTCCGGTGCTTCCAGGAGACTAGTCAGCGACCCCAGGCTTTCTTGGCGAAAGTGAAGGGAACCACCAGGTGCTCTGTGAAAAAACGGGTTGGGAAATGCGTAAGGATTCAACAGGGGTTGGTAAATGTCCTGTTTTGGGGATTTTGAACATCACTTCCAAGTATTTGTTGGTGATTATATCCCCAATAGTTGGGTGATGTTCAATTAGGACATTTACCAACCCCTGTTCAATCCAACAATAGCAATGAGCATGTTTCAAGCACAAAAAAAAAAAATCTTCAAGTGATCCCCACCCTGATCCATTATTCTGACATATCATAGTTTCTGACATATCATAGTTTCTGACATACCATCTGGAAGTCATTGGCATATACTCTGAGATTCTTTCTGGCATTCTATCTGGCATCTATTCTGACATACCTTCTGGCATATATTCTGACATTCTTTCTGGCATTCTATCTGGCATGGCATATCTTCTGACATTCTTTCTGGCATTCTATCTGGTATATCTTCGGAGACTCTTTGTGGTTGAGGTCCGGCGGGGAACACTCTGATCCGGAGCTCGCGGTTGAGGTCCGGCGGGGCCCTACCTGATCCAGAACATAAGTGCTGTTCGGGTCCGGCGGGGAACACTGCGATCTAGCGCTTGCAGTTGAGGTCCGGCTGGGAACCCTCTGAATGGAAAAGTGCTTTTTTACGGAGACAGTTGGATGTTGCAGCAACCACCCACTAATACAAGCTTGTCACAATATGAGAAACCGCAGATGTATTGGTCATGTCTGTTGCCAGGCCGTGAAATTTCGGGTATGCCCTTTCAGCCACCCCTCAAATGAGCATTAGCCCCAAGTTGGATGATCCTCCCCAGGCTCAGATTGTCCACGGGCAAAATTGGATCAATCAATGGTGGATGGCCCTCACATAAGTTCACATTCACTCTGGGCACCCTGGACCCTGGCCATTGTTTGGTGGGTGTTCAACTGCTTGGAGAGACGATGAAGGTTGGTACATCACTCCGCATACTCAGCACCATTTGGAAAACAAACTTGGCTGCAGAATCCCCGGTCCGATATACTGTATGCTGTATGTTTGCAGTGACAGTTTATATGACTAGGTAAACATGTTTGGCCATCCAGTCATGCCGTTGGGTTCACAAAGTCGCCATGAAGGATTCACCCAAATGGATGGCAAGATGGGATGGTGAGGCATGATTGACAGGCTAGTTCCATGTTGCAGGTGGTTCTCATTCAAGCGCTAAGACGCTGGACATGCAGCATGCGATGCCTGTGTTGTTTGAGTTTCCACATTGAAAAACCGATTGAAACTTTATTTCGCGGGCAACTCCCCATTTGTGTTGGTTACACATGACGTATCATTACATATACCCATATGTTATAATCAACCCATCGCAACCATATACTTCGATGTGCTAAATCAACCCATGGTAACTACAGAGACATACAGAAACCATTTTCGACTCCAACTGGTTCCCAATGATCCGTCCTTCCGCACCGGCATCTGAAATCCCGAAGGCGGTGGAAACGTTTCCAAAGCGTTCGATGTCAAGAAGGACAAATTCTGTGACTGGGAGAAACATGAAACACATCTTTGTGCCCTTGAAGCAACACACCTCAAATTTGTTGGATGAATTTGCGTTTGTGTACAACCTATTTCTGGTAAAGTTGGGGATGTTTTTAATTTGTTTACCTTTGATCAAAATGATTGCGGAACCACATGATTGTTGATCATTGTACCAAGCATGGGTGACCAATTTTGTTTTCAGTCTTCTATTTTGCCCTGAGCAAAGTTCGCTGGGCGTTTACATTTGAAGAATTTAAGTGTACTTGTAGAAAACATGGTTACCCTACTCTTATGCCAATAAAGGGCCCGCCAGTTGAATATACCCTCTATCCCTCTGGTAATTTAACATAGCTATTGAAAATGGTCATAGAAATAGTGAGTTTTCCCATTAAAAATGGTGATTTCCAATAGTTACGTCAACGTTTACCAGAGGGTAACTGATGACTTCCAGTTGACTTCCTGTCCTGTTCCTTCTTTGTACATGTTTGGGATGGCCATTAGTGAACCATGTCACCGGTCCCATTGGGGTCTGAACTTCAATATGGTTTTGTTCCCGATTGGCTTGATGTAACTCGGTAAAGTGAAGATGAAAAACCATATTTAACCATGATAAATCATATAAATCACCAAAATTTGGTATTCCCTATGTTCAGGCATACTGATTTTAAGGCAGTTTAATGCATGGCCATGGGTTCAAGGGATAAGTTTCGGGCAGGGCCACAGACCACCGCCACCACCGCCATGGTTCGCGTGTGGCGCATCCTGTGGCTGAGCATGAGTGCGGCCATGGCGCAAGAAGGCCAAGCCAGGGAATGAATGGTAGGTCGGTGCATGGAATGATGCTTATATACACGTAGATGGCAAAACTATGTGAAAGATAGGTGTATATATATATATATATATTATTGTTGTTCAATATTCCTACATGTGATATATCTATATATACATATGAGATACATATGTTATATATATATAGCAAGATGCGACATGCTATTATATGCCTGAAAGGTGTTGTTTGCAGGCTATCTAGCCGGCTAGGCCTTAAAATGCAGCCAGCCCATGTGGAAAGGAGTTGCTGAGCCACGGGTCCCGGTTCCTATCTTCAATGGATGAGCATGTGAAATGGGCATGTTGAGGGCAGGTGAGTCTGACGGCTGAAAAACCCTGCGGTAAACTAACATAGATGTGGAAAACCAATGCCAGCGATGTCCAGTAGGTTGCAGAAAATGATGCTTAAGGAAACTATTTTCCATGTCCACCATCGAGGCTGCATGCCGACCAGAAACAATGTGGCGCAAAGCCCGCCATTCACAGGTCCAAAAGGTCGCATAGCCAGCCGAGAGATTGCAAACCAAATGCCAGCCACTTCTGCACAGGATGAAGGGACCAATCCTCGCAGCACTGGACGGCTGCCAACCACGGATGACCCCGTCCATCAAATTTGCAGGTTTCCAGCCTGTTGTTGTGCGTGCCGTTGTCTCCCAAGTTGACAACACAAGAAGCGTAGTCATCTGTTCTGAACTTGTGGACCTGGAACTCACGAGCATTCTGCCAAACCTCCTTCCAAAGGCATGTGGATAGGAAGTTTGGAGCACCCAAAGATGACCAAGACAAAGACTACATGTTCTATTCCAAGGACAAGATTGCCAGCTTGGTACTGTGCACCGTCCAAACGCACACATCTGAGTATCCAGCAAATTGAGCAAAGGGAGTCCACCAAACAAGTATCATGAACGAGACGTTGCAACCAATCCTCAAAAACTCTGCTGAAATCAGTGTGACCACTGATGTTTGAGCCTAGACTATATTAATCATATATATATATATGCGGAGCGCAGCGGAAGGTTGCAGCTTTTTCACAGCCGCAAGGCTTGTGTTTCCCCACACAAGAAGGGCTTCTCGAGCCCACGTCCGCTGACACACAGCGAAAGGTTGAAAACAGCAACAG
>Ga0126342_10004921_pt1 | contig 23084 bp, 29 predicted proteins | sample Cyp1metagenome_FD_92528 | JGI IMG/M metagenome (GOLD analysis project Ga0126342, IMG submission 92528) | Coral microbial communities from Lord Howe Island, Old Settlement Bay, Australia - Cyphastrea 1 metagenome | ecosystem: Host-associated > Invertebrates > Cnidaria > Coral ...
ACAGACACACAGACACACAGACACACAGACACACAGACACACAGACACACAGACACACAGACACACACACATACACACATACACACATACACACATACACACATACACACATACACACATACACACATACACACATACACACATACACACATATGCCTATCCTTCGGGTGTTTCGTGCGAATATTCACTTTGAAGCTGCTATGAGATTTGGCCCAAGTTTCATTTTGTGAGCGAACGCCACGCTTTCGTGGCCACCGCATGTTGTGCCCATGCGCCGGCACCGAAGACCGCAACGAATTCAGAGTGAACCAAGAGGCGGCAGAGGCTGAAATGGCAGAGGTCGTGGCAGTTGAAAACCCCTTCTTTACCTATTCGGAGGACACAGTGATTGAGTTCATCACCGATGTGGAGGGCCATTGGGAGTACTTTTTGCGACTAGCTCATTGCAGTAAGGTCTTGTACTGGGACGATGAAGAACGAGGTGACTGGGGTCCAGGCATCCTTCGCCTAAGAGCAAATGGGATGTTGGTCTTTGGGGGTGATGCACCCGACAAAGGACCTGGTGACATCAGATTAGTCAAGACTTTGCTCGGTTTGAAGAAGCGCTTCCCTCAACAGGCCGGGGAACTTCATTTCGACCATGGCTGGCCAAAATAGCCAAAATGTGAACCATGGCCAAGTTGAACAGAAAACACTCCAGTCTTGTCAGGTTCCACATGGCCACTGTATATATAATATAATATAATATAATATAGTATATATATAATATTATATATAACACGGATTTGGGTGTCTTTTCGGAAACGCATTGGGTCCAAGATCACCATAACTTTCCCCGCCCCAGCCCCAACAGTCTGCAACATCTGCAACAGGTCTACTTCATTTTGGGCAACCGTGACATCATGAAGCTTCGCTTCATCTCGGAACTCCACGAAGTAGGGCCGCCAGGGCAGGAGTGGCTTCCTACCTGGGACCTGAAGGCAAAGACCTTTGACCAGTTCCTAGAGGAACACCAGGACGGGCAAATGTGTTGTTTGTGGCTCCAGGCTCCATTCAAACCCAATCACACATCCATACATATCCTGTTGTATTGTTGTGTCCTCTGCCAGTTCATGCCAGTTCAAGGATAGATTTCAGATCCTGTAATTCGGTAACGCAGTGGCCAAGAGAACAATTTTACCCCTTGGACACTACAGTTTCCTGATTCCAAATGGCTTCATCCGAGGGAATATGCATGTGCACTTCATTCCATGACCCTTTCAGCGAAACACTGGGACCAGCTGGGTGGCAGGACAAGGGCATTGAAAGGAACAAACTTGGCAAGCTAAAATGGCTCCTACATTGTACGATGGGGTGCCAGGATACTACTTTTGACACTCGCAAACGGGAGCTGGCAATCCTGAAGGGAAGAGCTTCCGATGCGGATGTACTTTCAAGTTACATCTCCTCAGTGGACAGTCAGAGCGCGGACCCCTGGATGCTGGAGTTCTGTCGCTTTGGACACCTGCCTGCAAAAGTGTGGGAGAAGCCACACTTTATTTTGTTGCAATAATTAGTGACTTTTTTACTGAACAATTTCATCATGATTTTGCCTAGCGGCCTAGCTAGTGGGCTCTTGCTACTTGTGCCATGTAGCTGCACGACTCAAGTCTCCGAAGTCTGGGAAAAATTGCTAAGGAAGACCAACACGCGGTCTAGAATCAACAAGGGGTCAGCATCATTATGAAAATAGCGCCAGTATGTTCAAGATTGTTCCAGTGTATTTACATGCATTTGCAATGTGACACTGTTGAAGATTTGACCTGAAGCCACAGCCCAGCTCCAGGAAAGATTGCTCTTGTCATTGGTGACATCCTCTTTCTACATGGAGGCATTAGCACCGAATCCTATGGCATTGTGCCCGGTAAAGAGGGGCGTTGCAGCAGCGTCAAGGATTGGGTTGACCAGTTGAATGCTTGGAAGGACCAGCAGCTCCAGGACTTTTGCAGAAGCCCTCTCTTCTACAAGGACTGGAATAGCAAGTGCTCCACACAGATTAGACAAAGAGAGAACAAGGGGAGGGTCAGAACATGTGCTGCCCTTATATTGCACAATTGTTTGCCCAGGATAGGCTATTGCACTTTCCCCACCTCACCTTTTTCAGATATTGAGAGGGTTTTGCATCGCGGGGGGCTGGGGGATGCAGGTTCACCCTGCCACCCAGAAGTTGCCATGGTAGAGAAGGGAGGCTGTAGCGGGTCTATATTTCTATGAACAAGTTTTAAGTTGTAATTCTTTCCGTTGTTCTTCGTTGCACGTGTTTGAGCCCCGCGCATCGTGTGATGTCGGCTCGATTTTGTACACAAAAACATCACCCTAAACAATATTCGCACCTAGAATGTCTGAAGAGGATGTTGGGCCTTGGCACTTTGAGCCTCAAAACATGCTAATTACTACTCTGTTAGGTGTTAACCATCGAAAAAGGCAGTAAGGTACATAAAGACATTATTTTTTCTCCGGCAGAGGTCAGAAAGTGTCAGGTACAACTTAACTTGTTCAACGGCAGGAGGTGCCAGAAAACTGAATTATACTGAATTTTGAGTCATCAGTTGAACCATGGGGGAATCAGTGGCAGCGGACGAACCCCTGAACCCCCAAGTTTGATCCCCTTTGAGACCTGGGCCCCCGAAATGTTTGCCATGCCACATGTACGGCCAAACTTGCCTCTTCGGGATGGCTAAATACATTTGATCTCCCATCCGAGGTGATTGTCCCCCCTCCATTGCCTTTTTGGCCCCCCTCCATTGCCTTTTTTTTATTCTATGATTCTCGGAATATTTTCAGCCTAGCCTGAGCTAGTTTTGCGAGGATCAGAATGGGAAGCAAAGAAGAGGTGGAGAAGATCTGATTCTCTATGGCACCCCTGCTGCTGGCAAGTCATCGGTCATTTACCACAATCCCTTCCAGGCTCCGGCACATGTGCTGACTCACCTGACCTGTCTGTTACTGCATGTATGTTGTATCCTATGTTGTATCCTATGTATCCTTTTTCCATCTTTTTCCTTTGTTGATGGCTTGTTGGGTTGATCCATTCGGGGATCTATGGTACCGCCTAGTCTAATTCAGTTTCCGTGTTGCCGTTCAGAACCTGGCCATGCGGTGACAGATCAGTGCCAGCGTGCAGCGCATAGGATGCCATATGTCAGCTTGCTCCGCTGCCCACTTCACCAGTGCTTTGTATGCCACAGGTAAACATAGGATGACACAGATCCCGTATACTTTATAGTTTTCTGTGCTGGCCGGGTAGTCAGGCAACTATGGCGCGATTTCGTCGCAAGAATGTCAGACTTTATGTTTGAGTGACGAAGCTGTGGTTTGGGTGAGTATGGTTGAAACGAAGAATAAGAATCCACCAGAATCATTGCTATCTCATTTTGCAGAATCTTCTGTCTGTTAATGTGTGTCAAGTCACGCGCTTTGATGTCCATCTTTTCTAATTTTGGCATCTCGTGGCTATGGTTTGCCCTGGTCTCAGTCATTGACATATCATGATATATCCCAGTTGATGCAAGCATTAGTCGTTGCATTCTGCATTTTCCATCATCGTCCTTAAATGTCGACGCTTGGTCATGCCTGTTCAGGATGGCAACCCCGTGCAACGATCAGAGGAGGTGCAAGACTTCTTGCAAAAATCCGGCATAGATCGTGTGTTGAGTGGGCACCAGCCCCATGGACAGACACCAACAGTTGTTCGACATCCACATACTGGGTTGCTGGCCATAACGGCTGACACATCGCGCTCAGACTCCAAGGCCAGCAAGATTTTCAACCCTGCCGACAATCGTGGAATTGTTTACTCCGCGGTGCGGCTTCTCCGCGACAGCGTGGAGATTGAAGGACAGCTTGCTGATGGAAGATACCATGGTTGCAAACTGCATCGGGATCCCGAAAAAGACAAGCTACCAGATGCGTTGGTCGGACGTCAGCTGACCGATGGATCTTGGGTCAAGACCATTGTCTTCACAGATGACAATCCACGCAGAAAGCTGGTCCAGACTGCCCTAGGCAAAGGCTTCAGCGTGAAGATCTGCGACATGTCAGAGCACACAGCATGCTTGCAGCTTCGCGATGAGTTCAAGAAGAATGCCATGTTGAAAGTCACAATTCGAGATTTCCATGGGTCAAGCACCTCAGCTATCTCCCTGGAAGACTGCCGAGATGGAGATCTCACCAGTTCTCACATGCACCTGCGGGACTTTACCCTCAACAAACGGGAGTTCTTCGAGTGTGAGACCTTCATCTTTGCCATGATGGGGGTGTTCTTGGACCCAAAGACGCCCCTTGGAGCACAGATCGTTGCCAGAGTCAATGAATTGATTTTCAAAGGCAAAAGAGTCATTTGGATCACCAACAATTCCAACAAGACTCGATCTGGTCTGATGAAGGAGTTGGAGGACATCTATGGAATCAAGGTGTTTCACACTACCTTGTCCCGCACTTTATCTCCTGATGGCTGGAAATGGAGCGGCAAACATGACAAAATGGGCGAGAAAGAGATCAGGAAGTTGGCTCATCAACACGTAGTGACCACGTCCTACACGTGTGCCTGGTTCTTGAAGCAGAAAGATCTTAAACGGCCTTTTGTGATTTGCTCCAACCCATCGATCTTGCAAGAATTGGACACTTTTGGCATCACCAAGTATGTGGCCACCATCCATGCAGATGGGAAAGCCAAACCTGAGTACCTCCAAGAACTCAACAGCAAAAATGTAACGGAGCTAGTTGCCAAGTATCCAGATGTGGACTCTGTGGTGATTTGTTGGGACCAAACGTTCACTGCATTGAAGATGGCAGTTGCCACTCAGTACCTCAAGTGGGCAGACGACAACGGGAAACATCTTCCAGTGATCACCTGCTCCATGGATCGCAGTGGCATCCTTGGAGTAACAAATGAGAAGTTCTGCAAAGATCAAAACTTTGGTGGAAAGAAGATCAGGGCCATTGGAAATGGCGTCATGACAGGTGCCATCATGCAGTCTGCGAGCATCTCGGAAGTAGTGGATGTGGGCAAGCCTTCCCTGATGTTGCTCGAGCAGCTGCGCACCCCCTCCTCAGAGGGTGGCATGGGCGTAGACTTCTCAAAAGCCGTGGTGGTTGGCAGCACTCTGAAGACTGACATTGAGTTGGCCAATGGTGGTGGCATGAAGTCCTTGCTAGTCCTGAGTGGTGTAACCAGCAGGGAAGATGTGAATAAGGAAGTGAACCCCATGAGAATTCCTACATGGATTGCAGAGAACCTGGCTGCCGTAGGCACAGGCGAGTCTCACTAATTTTCGACAGAAAGACTGGAACAAGTCTGAATAGCAAAGAGCGAGAAAACGACGCTGCATTTTGTTCTCTGGCACGTCTTGTGGAGGGCGAAGCTTGTGAACTGAAATGCAAAACACAGCACACACGAGGCATGCATGTATGATTGCAGCATCCAATGCATCAACTTTGATTTTGTCAGTTGATGTTCGTTTCAGTTTCTGTGGAATCTGGTGAGCTCAGCTATTTGCATCACGGTGGTTCAGAGTGGGCCAGGCGTTCAGACAGATGCCTTCACAGCCTCAGCCAGGGCGTCAGCGGCTGCAGCTTCGAAGAAATGGGAGCGGCTTGTACGAACGTAGTGACGGGAAGGGCTGAAGGGCTGGAGGGCTGAAGGGCTGAAGGGCTGAAGGGCTGAAGTTCTGCTGCTGCGGGGGGCCGGACGGGCCAACGCTGTTGTAGCATACTGGAATTTGATTGAATTTGATTGAATTTGTCTCGCGGCCTGAAGTCAAAACAAAACTCGTATAACTTGGAAAACTTGTAAGTGTTGTAAGGTGGCGCGAGCATTTTTTTCTCTGTGGCACCTGACCAGCAGTTTGATCTTGTGTCTTGCTTCTCTTCAGCTGCAATTTCGATTCTCCTTTGATGTCACCAGCAGGGCATGTCGGCATGTCGGCATGTCCAAACGGCAGCCGCCACAACAAAGCGTTCGAACCTAGCTTGGGGAACTTTTTCTCCCCTGGTCATGGTGGGAAAGACCTCTGAGTCTACCACAAAACAATTAATTACAAGGGACTCAGAATCTAGTAAAAATATGTAAAAATATGTAAATATAAATAAATAATATAGCTCGCATCATGTCAATAATCTGGCATTTGGATTGCATTTGGTCCCCTGACCATGCTTGACCATGCTTGACCTATGACCATGCTTGACCTAAGGCACGCCGTGAATGTTTTTGTGAACTCTAGGGCAGCTGCAGTGGAGACATCGGTCCATGCTTGCAGCGCGGCCTGCAGTGCCTGCTACTCCTGGGAGAGCGCCCTCGCGCTTCTTCAAGCTTTCGAGAATCAGGCAGTGAGTAGCAATGTGCTCTTTGGCTCATTTTGGCCCCCGTCCCCCTAAGGCAATCTTCATTCATCAAGCCTGACAGCTGTTTCCAGTTGACGATAGCCGATAGCCCTTTCGCAAAAACAAGGATTGCTTACAATGCTGTGATGACGGCCTCCGAAACCCGCAGCCACTGGAATGGCGTCCTTCAACTGTTGCAAGACATGGGGGTGATGGGAATGGCAGCGGATTCCACTACGTTCAACATGTTGAGCAGTTCATGTGGTGACTTTGGCTCAAGAACTGGGATCACTGGGGTCACTGGGGTCACTGGGGTCATGTTTCATGACTCAATGAAGCTGTTTTATCAGCCCCGAAGAACTAGGTCAAGAACTAGGTGCAGCAGGATCGGCACAGAAATGACACACAGCGCTTTCTCGCCGCTTCCTGTCACTCCTTGGAACGGCGCACTTTTATGATCTTTTATGCCAAGTACTGTAGGACGTGAGAGGCGGCTCTTCAGCGCTTTGAACACCGTCACCACAGACTTCTCATGACTTCTCCATGCGTGGCAGCGACGTTCGTGTACTGTATTGATCTAAGTACAATGTGGTACTGCTATGTAGTTCTAGTATGTGATGAATCATGCTGCTAGTATTTGCTAGTAGCATGTCACTTAGCATGCTGTGCCTGAGGCAAGTCTTTTGTATGGCCAAGATCACTCTACTGGGCAGCAGATCTGATGGGACAGGACGCAGCTCTGGTGGCCTGCGCCAGTGCAGGAGAGTTTGCCCACGGAGCAGAGATCCTGTTGCAGTCTGCATCTGGGGCAAGCAGATCAGCCGATAAGATCCGATAAGATCCGATAAGCTTGTCATGAATTTTGCATAATTTTTAGAGCATTGAAATTGATGAGGTGGCATCTGAGAATCGCACTATATCGTACTGCACTAGTATAATCTAGTATACCTTACTTGGCTTAAATCCTAAGCTTCAGATTATTTCAGATTACTGATCTCAGAGGTGCTTCTTCAGTGTGACTTTCCATAGGATTTTCTCTGCCCATATGACTGAGCGGACTTAACTTTGCGGACAGGATACGGCCTGAAAGCCGAGAGCAGCCAAGGAGCAGCTTCGAAGCAGCTTTTCCTTCCTGTGGTCTTTGTCAGTGTTGTGCATCCACGATGGCGCAGTGATCCACTCGGCCTGTGTAGAGGCAGTGAAAAGATTGAAAAGCACCACTGCTAGCAAGACTGGCACCAGTGGCACCAGCCCTGGAGATGCTGCCCTCTTCTTGTACAGTACGAATATGCTGGGAATGCTGGGAATACGTCGAGGTTTGGGCACGCACAGTGCCTCGGCTGCTTTTTTGAGGCCATGAAGGCTGAAAACCATGGCTGTGCTGTCCAAGGCTTTAAATGGGTGAGATGTACCTTCAATAATTAGACCAGTTCCCTGACCTGTTTCCTGATGCATTTGAGCTGCATTCAACATCATTCAACCATATTTACGCCAGACCCCTCCATTGCACAAATATTGCCGTGGAAGGGCACGGCAAGAAGTACCCTCAGCATCCCTCATTGGTTTCTTAGACATGAGCAGTGAAATCCACAATCCCCAAAGGCATTGCTTTGGAAGTGATTCAAAGCAATCTTGAGAACTTGGAGCTTGACACTCTAGCCACTTAGCCGCACCAAAGATGATTGGGCACAGTATGGCTGGGATGGCTGGGATGGCTGGGATGGCTGGGATGGCTGGGATGGAGGGAGGGAGAGAGAGAGAGAGAGAGAGAGAGAGAGTGTGTATGGCTGGGGTGCCAGACGCAAAACTGATTGACAGCAGACACCACCCGTAGAGTGACAAGCTTCTTGGCTCAAGCCGCGGATACTTTCTGAGGGCGCTTGCATGTGTAGGATACGTAGCCAAGAGATGCCAAGGGCATATCTAAGAAAGCCCATGAATTTCCACAGTACTTGAGTCCACTTAGAGTCCCACGAGACTCCTCGACATTCCCGGGCGAGTTCCGCAATGACGCAGCCGCAGCCGCTCGAGGGTGAGCCCAAGTTGCAGGTCATTGGTGCTGGTTGGGGGCGCACCGGTACGAACAGCCTGAAAATGGCCTTGGAGAAGCTGCTGGATGGCCCTTGTTACCACATGTTCGAATGTGTTAAGAGGCCCGGCTTCCAGAAGTGGATTGATGCATATGCAGGGAAACCGGACTGGAAAGGTATCTTCACCCACCCAGATGGAGACAAGTTCTACAAAGCCACGGTGGACTACCCAGCCTGTGGCATGTACCGCCAGCTCATGGAAGCCTACCCAGATGCCAAAGTGCTGTTGACAGTGCGTGATCCTGAAAAGTGGTATGATAGCGCCATTGAGACAATTTGGTCTTGGCGCTGTGGTGAGCAGAACCCGGCACACCGGATTTTTGAATATTTCCGGAAGTTCCAAGAGCAGGCCAGGGCTATCCAGGGCTCAATATGGGTGACCTGTCACGTCTTGAACCCTTTAAGGAAATATAATGTTGAAATAGGGATGCATGTTTTTTGGACCTGGGCACCCTTTTTTTGGACCTGTACATGTTTTTTGGACCTGGCTAGATTTTTTTTGACCTGGGGCACAAAACATGTGGGGGACATGCCTGTGTGTTTTCTGGACCCTGTGTGTTTTTTTTTGGGGACCTGCATGTATTTGTGCTGGACCCAGGGATTTTTTTTTAGACAGCCATAGACAGCCAAATTAATTGTTTCTAACCTCGGTATTTTCTTTTTGGACCCGTGCGCCTGCTTCGTGGACCTTGCCTCCATGGGGGCGAACTCCATTGTTGTAGGCGCTCAAATTGGGCTGGATGTTTTTGGACCTTGGCGTTTTTTTTTTGGGCCTGGCACAGGGTGGGGGGAATTTAGATATTGAGACAAGATGCATGCAAGAAGTTGTTGATGCCGGGGAAGTTCGGATATTGAAACAACAAAAACGTAAGAAGTGGTGGAGAGGCCAATGGGGGGAAGCCTACGTATGAAGCGAAATGGATGCAGGAAATTGAGAGGCACATAGGGGGAAGGGAAAGTGCGATATTGAAACAGGATGAGCGCAAAAAGTTGTTGAGAGATGAGGGGTGAAGCCTAGACATTGAAACTAAATGAAGATACACGAAGATACATTCAAAAAAATGCTGAGAGACGCAAGGGGAAGTTTTGGGACCAAACTATGAATGCCGGAAGCTGCTGAGAGGCACAGGGTGGGGGGAATTTAGATATTGAGACAAGATGCATGCAAATGGGGGAACATGTAGATATTGAAGCCAGGTGACCGCAGAAAATTGGTGAGAGAGAGAGGCAGGTGGGAGAGGGTAAAGTTAGACATCGAAACAAGGATGAATGCAAGAAGTTGCTGAGACGAGAAGCGGAAGGCTAGATATTGAACCCAAATGGCGGTGCATGCAAGAAGCTGTGGAGAGACGAGGGGGGAAGCTTAGATATTGAAACCGCATGAATTCGGGAAGTTGTTGAGAGGCACAGGTCCCCCCCAGTGAAGTTTCAGTTGCACATTTCATTCCCACAACACGTGGTCATTTCACAATTCTACCATAGGCCTTGAGCGGATCAAAACAACGCGTTTTGCCAAGTTTGGTAGCGGAGCCTCCTAGCAGAGGCATTTGGGCCATAGTGTGACTACTTGGGGGCTACAGCGGCTTGGACCCGCTGCACCTTTAGGGGTGCCAATCCTTTTGAGACCACGAACATCCTACTGTTTCCGGTTCTAGCCCTCCGGGCAACGGTATCACCAAGTTTCTATCCAAGCACCAAGCAGATTCAAGAACTGGGGCCCAATACTCTGCTGAATACAGGTTGTCCCTGTGCGATCCAGGAAGTCGCGCGAAACCCAGGTTTCGAGGATCATAAGTCTTGCTGCTTTCAGAACGCCAAGAACGTCGCCGAAGTACGGGGCAATTCTTGTGAATAAGGTCGGCAATTGCTCTAGCACTTGTCACTTCAGCCTTGGGTCCTGCTTTGACACGACCATTGAAGAGACCTACGGTGGCAACTACATCACCGAATTTGAAGCGGTCACTTGCTGGAGCACTTTGCCAGTCCATTACTTTGAGCTGGACATTTTGGACATTTTTGGCACCTTTGCTGGCATCCCTCAGAAGATCTCAGAAGGAGCTCTTTGCAGTTCTCATCGCATCAATGGCACAACCATCATCTGGGGCAGGCTCAGTACCTTTGACAGAGTACCGCCGTGATGTTCCACCCGGATGGCCTGGGATAGCTGATTACCCATTGCGTAGCTACTTTGAGAAGTTGCGTTTGTGGTATCGAGTTTTTGAAGGAGCTGACGAAGTAGTGGGGCCACTGGTCGCTGGAAGACTAGTTGGCAGAGCTCAGAAGCTTGCAGTCAGTTTGCGGCTGCCCAGGCCCAACGGTGGAGCAGATGTTGGAGACGAGGCGCTAGTCAGACTTAGCGTCGACGAAGTCAGAGACCCAATGAATCCAGAGATCATCATCCAACACCATATTCCTAGCGGAGTGCAAGCTCTTTGCAACGCTCTGCGTGATGCTTTTGGACAGAGTGACCAAGACATGGTGAGCCGGTCACTCGAAGCATTCTTTGAGTTCAAGCGTGGAAAGCTGTCTTTGCAAGAGTACTCCGTGGAGTGGGATCTACGGTATGATGAAGCTGAAACCAGGAGCAATTTGCACCTGAATGACGTTGCCAAGTTCTACCTCTTCTTCAAACAGAGTGGCCTTCCAACGAAGTTCATAGAAGACATCAAGTTGCAACTTCATGGAGATCTTGCACGGTTTGCTGAAGCCCGCACTCTGGCGTTACGCCTCAGCCAGCGTGGACAAGATGATCACGACCACGTCTTCTATGAGGAAGGGCAAGCAGCCGATGAACCATGGGCTGACGAGTGGAATAGTGATTGGACTTGGAGCTGCTATGAAGGTGAAGTTGAACCCACTTGGCACGATCATGCAGCCTCTGATGCCTGGTGGTACGAAGATGATGGCTACTGGGACAATGACTACTATGACTACGACGCTGAGTCATGGCCTCAAGGTGATGTTCCACACGATGCCAACGCGGAGACCAACGAGTCAACGACTGACGGAGCCACTGAGGACTTCTACAATGGCAATCAGAAAGGCAAGAATGCCATGGGAGTTGGATGCGCAATCTGCGGAAGCAAATGGCACTCATCGACATCATGCCCTGTCAACCTTCCTGACAAAGGCAAAGGCCAGCCCTTTGGCAAAGGCAAGAACTACGGCAAGTTTCGATCACCTTCCAAAGGCTATTGCAAGAAGGGCAAGGGCTATGGCTTCCGACAACCTTACTCCTGGAGGTCTGGAAAATTCAAGGGCTATGGTGGTGGAAAAGGGTACGGCAAGAGATATGGCAAGAAAGGCAAGGGCAAGTCCTTTGCTGACTATGACCACTCTGCATACCATGTTCGTCCACCACTTGACACGAACTACGTCCGTCAGGATTTTCCTTCATCATGATCAGCAACCTCCAGACCAACTACCGATACGACAAGGACCAGCTACTATCGGTTGGATGCTGACCCAGAAGATCTCACAACCATTCAGAAGCCCTCCAAGAATAAGACAACTCCTGCAGATACTGCTGATGGACCGACTTCCTCAACCAGCTGTGACAAACCTGAGAAGGTGCTCAGTTTTGCAATGTTCCTTCGAGGTCATGAAGAAGCCACTTACCACACCGTCAAAGGTGAGAAGCGCAGAGGATTACTGATTGATCCTGATGCTGCCTCTGGCCTGATTGGATCAGAGACGTTGAAGGACATCATGGAACATTGCCTACCACGAGAACGTCAACAAGACCATGTCTCATGGAGCCAGAAGACAACCAGCGTTGCAGGATTTTCTGGAGAAGCTGATGAAACTCTCGGAGAGGTCATGCTGAAGCTGTCAACGTCCAACAGAGACATATCCTACCGAGGTGACGTTCTTGGAGGAGCCGGATCACTTTGCCCGGCACTAGTTACACTAGTTGGCAATCCCACTTTGGGACAACAAAAGGCAGCTCTCGACAGCGAATGGTTCTCCAATGGAGATGGTCTTCTAGTTATCCACCGTGAAGAGATGCTGGGTCCAGACAAGAAGCCGGTGCTCATTCGACTTTTGCTCACCGACTCCGGACATTATCTACTACCAGTGGATGGCAAGGACCAGACCAACAACCTGCCGACACCCACAAGAAGGTTTCCTTCCTCACCAAAGGGCCATCAATCAGAGCATGAAACAATGGCCACATGATCCACCACAACTCCGACACTGTTTCTTCCTATGTCAACAAGACCAAGCGGAGACAGATCGGAGTGAGACTTTTTCTAGTGCGATAACCAAGACCATATCTCGTGCAACACCAATTCAAGGGTCATCACGCTGCACAGATGGTGAAGGGACATGTCTCAAGGACCATTGTCACACAGATCCACTGATGTATGATGATGAGCCTTGTCAAGAACATGACAATCCAGATCATGATGAACCTGGAGCAGTGCCATCATCAACCTCCAAGACATGTCATGGCAGCCTCACCAGACCTGTTGATCGTCAAGAGGACACCTGGACCATTTCTGGTCAATGGCTTGTGCGAGAACATCTAGCCTGACGGCGAACCTTGTACACGCCGCTTTGCACAAAGACGTGTCCTGTACCTCTTAAGAAGCTGAGAAGATTTCGTCATCTGAATCAAGAAGAACAGAAGTTCACTTTTCCACAGATGGCGACACAGACCGGGTCATTGAGGACTCATGGACAAAATCCAGCCAAAGCACACAGTGATCTTGGACGGCCATGGACTGGGAGAACATGTTTTCTACTTCATGATGATTTGGAGACCTACTGGTCACAGAAACGTCAGCTTTACTCATGGATGCCAAAATACTGTGGCGATTCTTTTCCTTTCCAAGATGAGAAGAAGTTGAAAGACTTCAGACACGAGCACAAGGCGATGCCAGAGGAATTCTACACCCAGACAGGACGACGTCCAGTCACACCAGACAATGTGGACAGATGGCTTTCAGAAGTGACTTCAAAGCATGGTCAACCAGCCTGTCATTTCCTCGAGCTCTACTCTGGCTCAGGGCGTCTTTCACTGACGATGGCTACGGCAGGTCTACACACCGCTTTTCCAGTGGATCTCAATGACCGTGACCATCAACGAAAGCTTTGGAAAGTCATCGAGACCCTGAGACCCTGGAGCCAGCTGTCATTTTTGCCTCACCACGGTGCAAGTTTCACAGCACCACAGCCAACACCATGAGCCAAGAGAAGAAAATGGAAGGTCGACACGAAGATGAACCAGGGCTATGTTTTGCCAAAGAAGTTTTCCAACATCAGGCCTATGCTGGCAGAGGATATGGAGCAGAACAACCCTGGGGATCAACTCTTTTCAAGGACAGCCCACTTCGTCCTGAAGAACTTCCAGGTTGTCGACCCAAACAACGATGTGACCAGTGCATGCTTGGGGCAGTTGATGAACTACAACGGTCTCATTTCCAACTTCAAATGGAAGAAGAAATCCAAGCAATGCGGCGGGCACAAGGGTAAACCTCATGGTCAACTACAAGGCAAAGTTCAAGGTGTCAACCGCACTGCAAGGGCGGCAGTTTACCCTCGCACGATGTGCCAATCCATGTGCAAGGACATCATTGGATACTTGAACGACACCCATCAATTGCATTTGCTTGCTTGGCCAAGAAGTTTGCAACATGTCTGGCACAGTCACTTCTACAAGTGCCAGCGCTGCCAGCTTGGACGACAAGCTCCTCCTGGAGTTGAACACAGCCTTCTTCCTGGAGAATGCCGTCATGCCAGATACCCAACCGAAGATGGAAAACGACCGAGAAAGACACCAATTTTGTCACCAAACCCACTTGCATAACAGAAGAAGGAAGCTTGAAAGAATCCTATGCAAGAAGTTCTGCTTGATTTTCCAAAGACATTGCCACTTGGATCTGAAGCGAGAGTTTTCTGGAAAGCTGCCCTCATGCAACTTGTTCAAGATGCTTTAGCGGTTTTCAGTGAAGCAGTGGACATTGGCAAAGACTACCAACATTGGATCACCGATCAAACCTTGCTAGCAGTTGTGCGCGATTTGGTGAACAAAGTCATGTACTTGAAGGGCATCAAGATTTGTCTGCGCCCACCACAGCCACAGTTGTCAATTCACACAGCACCTCTACGCGTTCAGATTCATGGCACAGTCAAACTTTGGACCATGGATGACTTGCAGGATCTGTCCACATGCAGTCACAGGCCGATTGAAGAATCGACCAAGATTGATGCATGGCAGATTGTTTGGCAAAGAACTTAGCGATGGAGAGGAGAAGACGGACTCAGTTGCAAAATCAGCACCAAGAACGCCGGTGCCAAGATCTTCTCCAATGACACCAGCCAGGCCGAGTTCTTCATCTATGGGTCCAGCACCGTTCACTCCAGCACTGGGGGATGACATGTCACGACAAGCACCAACTACACCACCTACAGTTTTTGATGATGAGATCGCAGAAGCAGAACCAGAACAACCAGCTGCTCCTGTTGAACAAGAACCACCACCAGACGATGATCCATCCAAGTATGAGGAGGCAGTGGAAGAGTTGAAGCCACGAACCATTGTCTCAACCAAACCTCTTTACGATTTCAGGAAAGTTTTCCAGCGATTGCCACAGCTTGCCGAGGAGAAGCCTGACACTGCAATTCGGCTTTTGCTAGGGCTGCACGAGAAGTACTGGCATTCACCACCAGGTGATCTTCGGAACATTTTGGCGCGAGTTGGCATGCCTGTTGAAGTTCAGAACTTCGTCAGTGATGCTGTGATGAAGTGCCAGATCTGCAGATGCTACGTCAGATTGCCAAATCGGCCTCAGACCAAGGTCAGCAATGCAGGCACCTTCAATCACTGTGTTCAAGCTGACCTCTTCATGCTATGGGGCACTTGGATCCTGATCCTAGTAGATGAGGCAACTCGTTACAAGGTTGCTGTTGCCACTCAAGGACGTGATGCCCAAGAACTCATGCAGAAGTTGCTGGAAAACTGGATGAGATACTTTGGACCTCCAGCGTCTATGATCATGGATCAAGAAGTCTCGCTGATGAGTCATGAAACAGCAGCTGAATTTGAGAGATTGAGCATTGAGAGAAAGCCCAAGGGCACGACGGCCGGTCCTGCTGCTGCTCAACACACTGGCACAGGACTAGTAGAAAGACACACAGGCCTACTCAAGCTTACCATGCTCAAGTTGAAGGCTGAACTAGATCGACAAGCAATCATTTGCGAGACTGCCGAGATTGCCATGGAATCAGCGATGGCACACAACTCCACATTGAACTATGGAGGAGTGACTCCAGCGATGGCAGTGTTTGGAATCCTTCCACGTGGATTCTACGATGATGAAGCTCCAGGACTTCTAGCTGCCGCAGAAGCACTACAGTCAGATCTCACCACTTTTGAGAAAGCAGTTCGCATCAGGCAGATGTCACTATTAGCAGTCCAACAGGCGATTGTTGAAGATCGCACAGCTCGAGCACACAGAACCAGGTCTCACAGGCTCGACACTTCAGCTCTTGTACCAGGCACATCAGAGGTAGAATTCTATCGTGAAGTTCAGGGCGACGTTGGATGGCGAGGGCCTGCTTTGCTCCTCAGGATTGACCCAGATGAGGGCGTGGCGATCATACAATGCCAAGGCAGACCCTACTTGGTGTCAATTCGACACATCAGGCCTCACGTCCAGACCATCCTGAACATCAATGACAGCCTATGCCTGAAAGAATCAGCTGAAGATGAACTGCTGGACATCATGAAAGCCACCGAAATGGTTCCTCCTTTCAACAAGAGATTTCTTGGCCATTTGCCAGAACACAAGGTCACCGGCACGACATGGAGAAAAGTCCCAAGCTCAGACAACTTTGACACCAAGATCTACAAGAAACTGGAAATCATAGCAATCTCTTACATCACGATCACTTTCAGGAATGATCTATGGCAGATCACTGAAGTACATCAGGCCACCAGCCAACACAACTGGATACCTCATCACTTGGTCATTGGGCAGTGTCAAGTACCACATCCAAGAACATTGGTCATCAGACCTAATCAAGATGAAGAAGATTTCAGCTGAGAAACAGGAGGACCTCTGCATCATCTACATGTTTTATCACGTCTTCAACCAAGAAGACTGCACTCAGAGAGACTGGAGACGCAGCTCCACCACTACAGCTGCGCAACCAATGCCTGATCAACAAGATCAACAACAAGGGTCTTCGGCAGATCAGCCGATGGATGATGACGTGAGCATGGAAGATTGCGAGGCGCATCCTTCACTCAAACGAGAAGGACCTGACACACACACACACTGTGGTCATTGCTCCAGAGAAGAAGAAGATGCGCCTTGACTATGCAGCATCCTACGTTGCCTGCTACAATGCATGCTCCATCCACCACCTGATGGACAGACGCAGAAAGATCAAGATGGAGTTCCCAAACAGTTGGCATGGTACGCAGCTTTGGGCAGAGAACATCCTGACAGAGAAGCTGATGGCGGAAGCATCTATGCACCAGAAACAATGTGACACTCACCAGAACCACCAGCACTTGTTCCACATTGCCGCAAGTCATGATGCATCACTACATGTTGACCTTCGAACGTTGGAGGTGTGGCGAGTTGATGTTGAACATGATGACATCTCTGAAGATGACGTCTACAAGATATGGCCATTGGTGGAAGAAGCGGGCCGACAAGAAGTTGCACAGTTTGTGTGCAGGAAAAGGCTTTCCGCAAAATTCACCGAGATGCCTTCGACGAGGAGATGGTCATCATCGACGCCAGATGGGTACGTCGTTGGAAGAAGCTCAGTGACGGCACCAAGAAGAGCCGTCCATTTGCGAGAGGATGTCTAGACAGACAGAAAGATCTACTCACCACAAGATCTACCACTGCCACACACCTCAGCCAGAGAATGCTTCTTTCTACGGCAGCAGTTTTTGACTTGGAAGTAGAGAGGCTGGGACATTGCTGGTGCATTTTTGAAGGGTTTGGATTTTCATCAGATACGGAAAATGCTGCTGAAAATGGGAAACACCACTCCAGTGCGAACTGTGGTCATTCTACCACCTTTGAATGTTTGGCGACATCTTGCAGCAGCATCCAGGGATTTCATGGTGAAGGATTTTACTCAATATGAATATGGTTTGCTTTGTTTGAAGCCAGTCTACGGACTGAACGATGCTCCACTTGCATGGCAGTTGAGTCTTCAAGAATACCTTCGTGAAATTGATGGATCACCCAGCGTCATGGATGAGAACAGTTGGAGATGGAAACAGGTTAATGGATCCATTCTTGCAGTTTGCACATGCCACGTCGATGACATGGCCATAGCAGCACCACAACCATGGTTGGACACACACTACACTGCGTTTGTGAAGAAGTTTGGCAAGGTGACACGACAGCGAATGCCATTTGAACATTGCGGTTCCAAGTGCGAGAAGTTGCCAGATGGTTACCGCATGACACACAGTGATTTTTGCGCCAAGATGGCACCTGCCAAGATTGCTGATGGACGAAAGGATTGAGCAAGGAGGAGACGACCAGCTATCGGTCAATTTTGGGGGCTTTGCTTTGGCTCACAGCCACACGTGTGGACCTCATCTCTGATGTCTCCCAACTTGCAACCTCCGTCACCACAGCAGGGATCAAACATCTTCGTCAAGCCAACCCGGTTTTGAAACGTGCACAAGACAAAGACTGCAAGGATGTTGGTTTGTATTTCAGAAAGCTTGATCCACAACATGGTTTGCGCTTAGCATGTTTCCACGACAGCAGCTCACACACCAAGGAGAAGTCATATGCACATGAAGGAGTTTTGATTCTTTTGATGGAAGGCCGTTTGAAACCAGAAGATGGCATCTACGAAATCACATGCAACGATGATGAGATCAAATGCCACGGAGGACATGCACACATCCTCTGGAGCCATGGTTCAAAGGCGAAGAGAATTTCATACTCCACCAGTCAGACTGAGACTTTAGCTGCAATTGCTGGACATGAAGCATCAGTTTTGGTGAACGTGCGTTTGAGCGAGATGTTGCACAAGGACAAGCGTCCAACCCCTCAGCAACTGGCCGCAATCCAAGAAGTTGGCAACCCACAGTTGCCCATTGATGACTACGGAGATTGCAACGATGTTTACCAACTGGTCACCGGAAGCAAAACATTTCCTCAGGACAAGCAGCAGAGAATCTACGTGCTGAGTTTGCGTGAGTGGAGATTGGCTGGGCGCATTCGATGGATGTCATTGATCCCAACCAGATCAATGGTAGCTGACGCATTGACGAAGCTGATGGTTTCTCCACAGATGATGGAACTTTTGACTTCTGGAACACTAGTGGTTCACAACGAAAACACGCATCATTTGCAGATGAAACGTTTGCCACCGAAGTATGAGATTGAGGAGCGCGACCTTGACATGGATGACGCTACGTTGATCGAACAGCATGACCAAGCCACAAAGAATGTCAACAATCTTTGGTGGACTCCTATGTTTGCATCCTTCAAACGTGGAGCGATTCCTTTTCTGGCATTGATGGTCCTAAGTGGACTTCCTATTGCGAGCGCCGAAGAGCACTCCAAGGAACATGATCAGAATGATGGGACGCTTTTCTATGCCATGATCATTATGCATTGCTTGTTTTGGTTTTGGAACGTCTTGCGATGCATTTTGGAAACCGAATCTCTGGATGGATGAATGGCAGAAACCGAGATGATGCAGTTTCTACTTCACACCAGAGCTCTTTGTCCATGTCATCACCTATCACACGATCATTGACAAGCTCTATGGCAAGCGCGCTCTCTTGCATGGTGCAGACGGATGAGATTGAGAATCCCAATTGCTTGTGGACTGAATCCAGTGCGAGCGCTGGAGAATCCCCGAACTTCCAGCGCCAAGACATTGAGAGAAAGTGTCAACAGCTGGAGAAAGAACTGAGTCAAGCGATGAATGAGATCACCAAGCTTCAACAGATGAATCAGAAGAACACGCAGAACTACATGGTGAAGACTCGGGACATGCAGCGTAAGGTTGGTTTGCTGCAGAATCGAGTGGACACAACAAATGCTCCGAAGCTCACCAACGAGCACATCCCTGACACGCTGCCCTACACAGCTCATGGAGAGTGCTTTCACCAAGCGAATTGCCCGACGATTTCACAGCCGACGATGCGACCGTTCAAGCTTGCGAAATGCAAGCGGTGCTTTTGACATTTTCCATTTCACAAGATCCACATGCAGAGTACGGATTGGAGTGAAGTTTCAGTTGCACATTTCATTCCCACAACACGTGGTCATTTCACAATTCCACCATAGGCCTTGAGCGGATCAAAACAACGCGTTTTGCCAAGTCACAGGTGGGGGGGGACTTTAGGAGGCCACGGTGGAACCAGATATAAAACCAAATGAATGCAGGAAGTTGGTTGCTGAGGGGCACCGGGGATATTGAAGCAAGATGAAGGCAGGAAGTTGTTGAGGGGCACCGGGGAGATAGCTTAGATATTAAAACAGGATGAGCGCAAGAAGTTGTGGGGAGGGGGGAAGCATAGAGATTGAAACCCAATGAATGCAGGAAGTTTGGGAAGTTTGATGAGAGGCACAGGTGGGGGGAAGTTAGGTACTGAAACCGGACGAGCGCAAGAAGTTGTTGAGAGACAGGGGAAGCTTCGACATTGAAACCAAGTTGAGATGCATGCAAAAAGTTGTTAAGAGACGAGAGGGGAAGTCTTGAAACCAAATGAATGAATGCAGGAAATTGCTGAGAGGCACAAGGGGGACTTTAGATATTGAAACCAGATGAATGCCCCCAAGTGGGGCACAGAGGTGTGAAAAGTAGAAATTGAGAAGAAGAGGGCAGAATAGGAAAGAGGTGGGAAACCCAATGCGTCACAAAGAGAGTTGCGCTGCACTCCCTGGAGAGTATAGAAATTGAACCCAAATGAATGCAGGAAGTTTAGGAAGTTTGGTGAGAGGCACAGGTGGGGGGAAGTTAGATATTGAAACCAGGTGAGCGCAAGAAGTTGTTGAGAGACGAGGGGGAAGCCTAGACATTGAAACCAAGTTGAGATGCATGCAAAAAGTTGTTAAGAGGCCAGAGGGGAAGTCTTGAGCCCAAGTGAATGAATGCAGGAAATTGCTGAGAGGTACCAGGCGTGGAAGTTTAGATATTGAAGCTAGATGAATGCCCCCACACTTTCACAGAGGTTGACCAAGTTGAGCCCCTTTGTAACTGAAAGGCCGGAAGAGGTGTGAAGAGCAGAAATTGAGAAGAAGAGGGCGGAATGGGAAGGAGGTGGGAAACCCAATGTGTCACAAGGAGAGGGGCGTCGCACCCCCTGGAGAGTATAGATATTGAAACCCAATGAGTGCAGGAAGTTTGGGAAGTTTGATGAGAGGCGCATGGGGGGGAAGTTAGATATTGAAGCCAGATGAGCACAATGAGTTGTTGAGGGACAGGGGAAGCCGAGATATTGAAACCAAATGCATGCAGGAAGTTGCTGAGAGGCACAGGGGTGCAGATATTGAAACAACATAAACGCAAGAAGTTGTGGGGAGGCCAACGGGGGGAAACCTACATATGAAGCCAAATGGATGGAGGAAGTTGAGAGGCACATTGGGGGAAGAGAAAATTAGATATTAACACCAGATGAGCGCAATAAGTTGTTGAGAGATGAGGGGTGGAGCCTAGACATTGAACCCAAATGACGAAGCATGCAAGAAGTTGTGGAGAGAGAGACGAGGGGGGAAGCCTAGATATTGAAACTAGATGCATGCAAGAAAATGTGGAGAGGCAACGGGGGAACCAGATATGAAATCAAATGAAGTTGCTGGGGGGCACCGGGGAGGAAGTTTAGATATTGAAACAAGAGGAATGCAGAGGCAAACTTGGTACTTGCGGTATCCTTGCCAAATCAGATCAATCATAATCCGTCATCCATCACTCTCGCCCCATGGTGCTGCGCCCCTTTGAAGAAGTTTGGCTTAGTGTTTGGTTTAGCGTTTGGTTTGGTCAATCTTGGAGGCCTATGCGTTCGCTTATGGGCTTTCCGGTGCCGTGCTGTTCCTGCTTTGCCCCTTTGAACACCATCGGACACCCATGTCACTCATGCTCCCATGTGTTCCCTAGAGGCCCAAGCCTTTCACAATGCCACAATGTTGCCTGGTGTGAAGCGCACAGATCGTGAAGGGTCTATCAAATCCTTCAAAGCGTGGACTGAGACGGTGAAGCTTTGAAGCACTTTTGCCACATTTGAAATCTTTTCAACATCACCAGTTTCCCATGGTGTCCTCAAAAAATGTTACAAATTTATCACAAGGCAAAAACCTCAGGAATTAACCGGCAAGAAGAAGTGACGAGTGGTAGCCAGTTTTTAGTCCCGGAGCTCGCAGAAGTAGATTCGGTTGAATTCTATCCCTCTCCTTCTCTCATGACTTTTGTACACTTTTGTTCTATGAAAGTCTGTGAAAACCACACCCCTGAACTTCCAGGAAATCTACGGTTCCTCCGGAGAAGCTGCTGGTGTTCGACGTCAAAGAAGGTTGGGAGCCTCTCTGCAAATTCTTGGGTCTGCCGGTACCAGATGAGCCCTTCCCCCAGGTGAATGACAAGGAGGAGATCAAATCATTTCTGACCAAGGTCCTGATATTTTGCTACATCGCCCATGTCGTTCGATTTCTTCTAGTTTTAGGTGTTTGCGGCTTCCTTGTGTGGCTTGGGCGGAAATTCCTCTGACACTAATGACGTTTCGAGTGAGCGCTCCTGAGCTGTTTGTCAGATGCTGTGTTGCAGTCTCACGTGTGAAGGTGGAACGTAGTAATCCCTTTTCCACGATGAACCCAAAGTGTGCCTTCAAAGATTGCTTCGACAAAATGCTGCCCTTTGCTGCACGTACTGACGTAGTGGCATGAAGTGCATGCAGCTGCAGGTTTGGAGGGTTTCATTTGTCATTGGACCAAGGGTGAGTGAACCAGTTTACTCAAACGCACAGGTACTCTTGGGATACCCCTGGCATAGTAATTACGGCGAAGGTCCCGAGGTTGATTGAAGATGCGCTTCCCGGAAATGCATTGAAATGCATCAAAGTATTGCACCATCCTCTCCAGGATGAGAGCAGCTGCAGGATGCGCTTAACATCGCTTAATAACATCATGGTATTGTCACAGATACTGTTGGTCTCCTTGAACCTTGACTGACTGCCCCACTGAAACCTCAGACTTGGCCCCACACGTCGTCACACATATATGAGTATTGTCTATGAAGAATACGGACTAATTAATCAATACACGCGCAATGTAGATTTAATGTAGTTAAATATATTTAAATCAGATTAACTTGCACAAGAACACCATACATGATATAGATGCATGATAATGCACGTGTCATGCGTCCATGTAAACGTTCACATGCTTACTGTACTCGGACACTCGGACAAACATGGACATTTACATACACACACACATATATATTTAAGGGCTGCCGCCCCTGCCGCCGACCCCGGAAAAAACACCAGGAGGTTTGTGACGCAACATTCTTTTTTGGTTCTTCTTTTTTCTTTTGTGTAGATCAGATTCAACAGTACGGACATCAACTTTGGTGGCGTTGGCTATTTGGTTGTCATCTTACACAACTTAGCGGCACACAATTCTTTCAGACACACAA
>Ga0126342_10004922_pt1 | contig 23081 bp, 19 predicted proteins | sample Cyp1metagenome_FD_92528 | JGI IMG/M metagenome (GOLD analysis project Ga0126342, IMG submission 92528) | Coral microbial communities from Lord Howe Island, Old Settlement Bay, Australia - Cyphastrea 1 metagenome | ecosystem: Host-associated > Invertebrates > Cnidaria > Coral ...
GGCCCCCCCAGCTAAAGCTGATATAGCGACTGCTATATTAACAAATGTCATTGAGCATTTAGTGTTGCTGTTTTGCCCCCCAATAAGCACGCCTTCACCGCCAAAGCGGTGTGGGCGGATTTAAGAATTATGATCATCAAATCCTGCAAAATCCGATGTCAAAAATTACTATCATCCTGATCATACATGATCATATTCTCCTGTCGGATTGATTATTGTACCAAGGCCCTGGCAGTCTCTCACCTCCGCCAGCCCTCCTGACCTGGGGCCCACCTCTCCCCGGCCTGGCAGTCCTCAGGCGATTCACCGCGGCCGCCAGCTCGAAGCGCCGCGGCAGGACGTAGAAGGGGCACGGCTCGCGGCGGCTCAGGGAGTCCAGGCCTTGCTCGCCCACCTGGGACGGCTCGGGGAAAAGGACGAGGATTTCACCGGGAAACCATGCGAAACCATGGGGAAATGGCGATTGATGGGGAGAATGGAGGATATTGGAGGATGATCACCACTTTTAGTACTTGCCCAATGGATTTTCTGGGGTTAACATCGGGATTTAGGCAACAATTATCGGTCAAAATGGGCATTAGCCAGGGTCAATTGGTGATTTAAGCAGGAAAACCTTGAAAAACAACTTGTAAATCATTGATTGGAACATAAAACCACCTTACGAATTCTGATTTAAGCGGGAAAACCTTAAAATCCAATGATTGGACATATGACTGAACTTATAACAAGATAAACATTGATCATTGGATTTGGCACGAGTGCACCAACAAACATGGTGCTGAGGGATGGAAGATACCGATTGGTTTAAGGCAAAACCAAGGGCCTACCATGATCTACCATTAATTAATGGCAATATCATTGATCGTTGAATGGCATATGTTAGAAGTATATTGGTAAAACGTCAGATTTAACCAGCAAAACTGGTGATAAAACCTACGAAACTCAGGATTTCCATCAAGTTATATAATCTCAAAAAGATATGGACAACCCATGACTAATTTTCATGGGGCATTTTCCATATGTTAATTTGCTGCAGAGAAGTCGAAGCTATAAGAATAATCAGCTTTGATTAATCTTTCTGATCTATACCACCTAAAACATACTGGACATATCATTATAAGTTTGACAGCAACACGTGGCACATCGTGATTCTCTCTTTCTCTCTATAACTTGTCTGTCTTTTCTTTGGGAGCCCTAAAGTGAATTTAAGCCATTGATGCACATGGATATCCAGTTCCCGATCATATTGAATACAACGCGAGCTTTGGATCTCTATATAAAAGTCCAAGGTTGGTTTGGGGGGTATTCAATATTAGGGGAAGGAATTATAAATATGATTGCAGTACCAGTGACAGATTGTTGTAGCTTTTAACCAAAAGAAACCTATAGAACATGGGTATGATTTATCAATGATAGTCGGCGTTCAAGCATCGACCTCAACTTCCTAGAGGCCCCGAAAACGAACAACATTGCCTGGCGTAGGGGGAACCCTTTCGTTTGGCTGTTCAATTTATCAATACAGCCAGCACATGCTAAGTTTAACAGTTTGCCAATAGTTCCCAACTCGTTTAAACTTTCTGACCGATTCCCGTGGCTTCTCCATACGGGACATCCCAGTGGCTGGCTTCCCATCTGCACGAAGTTGCTTCTCCAGCTCCTTCGCAAATCTCTCACGTCCAAACCGCCCACAAAAATTAGAGAGAACCGAAGCCCGCAGGTGGCACATGTGTTCTACACAGAGTATCACACAGTCTTTCCAATTCCGTGATGTTTCAACATCATTCCAAATGCTCATGGCGACACCCGTGTCCTGCATGACAGTTGCCAAGGGCCGGTTCACTGGAAAGCTTTGTCCCAAGAGTTGGAGCGCATCGCCAATGGCTCGTGCCTCGATCCCAGGGGATGCGAAGCGAACAGCAATACAGCCACTTAAGGAGCCGTTGATTTAAGTGAGAATGATTGAGAAACAACTAGGGATGGAAACATGTTGGCCAATCCAACTATCTGTCATGTTGTCTCAAATGATCTCATATCGCCTCACCGGTATACCTTTATGCGCATAGCTACGCATGCATTTCGTGCTTTTGCCGGTATCTTCCCTCAAAAAGACAAGCAGTCTCTCACCTTTGAAGGTTGCTGATTTTGCAAACAGGCCCAATAAGTGCCTGTGAGCAAGTTCGCAACAACAGTCTGTAACTGAATGTCATTGATGGTCATTGGAGATCAACATTGCATGTTCAAGGATTAAACACAAACAACCTTCAAACAGTATTTGACACTTTAATGAATCATACAGTATATGTACATAATATACCTATGACCTATAACACCCTGGTGCGCAGAAAAAGATAGAAAAAGTGTCGTTTCCCAAACTTGTAATAATTTTGGCCGTTTGCAAGGAAAAGTGTTGTTTAGAAAAAAAATGTTGTTTCTGTTGTTTCCTGGTTTCTGCCAGAAATTTGTGCTGTTTTAGCGCCATTTTGCGTCGTTTTAGCGCCAATTTGCGCCGTTTCGTTTTTGTAGTTTTTCTCCAAGCTCTAACAATGGGAAGAGTGCCCGAAGGCAGTTTTTCCCGCCATTTGACTTCAAAACCATGTTTTGTCCAAAACAGCAGAAAAAGGCAACAGGAGGATGACACAGGTAGATATGACAGAAAACTAAACTCAGCTTCAAATAAACGGGACATTCTTTTTTTACCCCAGCAGTCAAAAGTCCTGAGAAAACGCAGCGGCTCAGTAAACTCTGCCTGCGAAATCTCCACCAATTGCTCCACGCAGCTCAGTTCCACCTCAGTGTCGCCGTACTGGATGCAGCGCAGACTGCGGCACTGCACCTGACGGCAACGTCGAAGTTGCCATGGAGTGAACTTGGCTAAGTGAACTTTCATCGCTTTTACTTGGGATATATGATATTAGATGAATTAAGATGATATAATTAAACCAGTTGGGATTCCCAATGAACTTAATTATTCGCCCATGGAAGTCTCTTTCTTTCTTTCTTTCTTTCTTTTTTTTCCTCTCTCTCTCTCTCTATTGTCATCTTCAGGAGTCTAGCTGCGCTAAAGGCCCATGGAAGTATTGCAGTTTTTATTTCATCATCTCAGGTGCGAGCATGCATGTTCTGTTCAATTTAAAGATTGCACAGATTCTGCCACGGACTCCCGGACTCCCAAACGTTGACAAAATCCGTAAATATCATCTCCCAACCCTTTCCACATCCAGCTTCAAAGGTCTTTGACTTCTTTTTGGTACAAAAAACATCCAAAGAGGCGTTTCCGGGGTGTGTTTGGTTTTGTGTGAAAATAGGGCACCAGGATCCACTGCTTACTGTAATCACACTTGCCTCTTTTTAAACATAACTAAAGAAACTGACTGACTGAATGACTGGTCGGCTGACTGACAGACCATCTACCTAACCAACAAACCAACGAACCAACTAAACGAACAAATTAACTCAGTAGCCCAATCTGTAAATGAACAGAACACTAGCTAGACACATAAACAAATGAATACAGAAATAAAAAACTATAAGCAAAACATAATTATATACTTATGCGTGCATACACACACATATATATATAATAATAATGTAATTATGTAAATATAATTATGTGTACATAATTATATATATATATATACACACATTACATTACATTACATTACATTACGTCACGTCACGCTACATTACATTACATAACATGACACAACATACATACACTACCATACACTGCCATTTTCACCCCATTTTCAAAGACGGGTGCCCGGAAAAATCGCGTCCCACCTTCCCCTCGGCCGCCAGGCCATCCTTTTGAAGCCGTCGGCGAGACACCTGGCATCGAAAAGGCGGGGGAAATGCTGGGATCACCCCGACATATAGGGATCTATTAGGAGAACATGGAAATTTATGACATATATATATATGAATTGAATATGTATCTGGGATTATTGGGCTATAAATAGGAATATACATGAACACGCACACACACACACACATCTATCTATCTATCTATCTATCTATATGGGAATATCACTGCGAATATGAACCGGAATATGATTGGCAGTATGAATGGGAATATGAATGAGGATAATAGGGATGTATAGCAACCCCAAAAAAAGATGTATAGCAACCCCTACTTTTCCAAGTGATGGATTGATGTTCTATCTTTTTTTGGGGTTACTATAAATGTGAAATAAATGGAAGAAACATGGGCATATAATGATGGCAAAATCCTGCATGGCCAATCTTGCCCCAATGATCTCGCCTGGAATTTCTGGGGTCTCATTTGAAAAGCTGGCAGAAGCCAGGACCTCCTTCCAAAAGGCTGCCAAAATTGGAATCCGACTTCGTGGGATGGACCAAATAAAAAGGAGAGTCGGCTCTTCACAAAAACCTATAACAATCGCAGTTAACTCAAGGTCTGATCCAAATGATTCCTCACATCAACCGCATCTGGTTCATCTTGTGGATTTTGCATGGTAATGTGCAGTATATGTGATCATTTGGGAACCATCTGAGGTAGCTACACCACGCTGGCCAAACTTACCTGGAAATCGGTGGAATTTTGGAGCCGTCTATTCGCCAGCAATGCGGTAAAACACATGCTAACCCGCATCTGTTTTACATAAACAAACGATCCAAAATCGCTAATCTTGCATGGCCATGGATGGGATATCCAGCCCAATTAAATTCTTAGCTGTTTACTGTACGTCCTAATAAATCCCCATCAGCAAAAGATGAGTTAGGACAAACATGACTAAACTACCCCTCCAGTTGGCTGGCCCAGTCCCTACTTTCCCATCTCATGGTACTAGTTGGCTCAAACTTACAGTAGGTATTATGTGTTGTCATCATCCCCAATAATTTTAGTAGTATAACTCCCATACTATTATTAAATCAACAATCAAACACCCGTACTTCGATAGGATTTATACCACTCATTGAGGATAAACTTGGGGATGGTTAACAGTTTACTATTGCTTTACTCACATTAATAACCAATCAATGATATTTTCACTGGCTCCGTTGGTCTCCCGAGTGATCAGCGCATGGAAACCACGCCTTCCCAAAGGGGACGTCCGCGGGTAAGGCAGACTTCTGGCCGATCTCCCGGGCACGTTGGGTCACGTCTTTGGCCAAGTACCTTCGGAGGGAGCAAGAAACCAAACATGTCCATTCCTTACCCCCAAACGAGATGCTGCTAGGTTTCACTATGCCAACATGTACGTCATATAGTCATTTACTATGCATACTATATATCTAGAAAAACAATGTACATTCGGATATGTATAACCCACCAAAATGGGGTTCAACAATATAGAACAGACTGGATCTTCATCCCACCCCGAATGGAATCAATCCAATACTCAACCAGGCATCCTTTTTGTAGGTATATTCGGGTATATTTCACGATAGGGAGAAGAGATTACAATGTACAAGATTCTGACGGAAACCATTGGTGCATTTGTGCACAAATCCGACCTGAACACGACTTTTGCAAAATTCCGCAGTCACATAGTCACTATGTTAACGTACAATAAGGTACATGATTGCACAATTGAACAAGACCTTACACATAATTTTGAAGTACCTTAGCACACCTTTCGCTTTCCACAGCCACCGGCCGTCATGGCCGCTGTTCTTCGACCAAGCGCTCGTCCATCATGATCACGGCATCCGCCACGGTAAAGAAGTCACCAGATCCACCGACCACCAGAACGGTGGAAACGCCAAGCTCTTCGAAGAGTGGTCGGACCTTTCCTTAATGCATGGTCAATCGTTGGTAGTCCACCAAAAATGTCATCTTTTGCAAAAAAACCTACAGGATTAAACTAGCCATCCAAGGTTGGGGATGAATGGATTGATTGGAACATTTGCAGGAAACATTGGAACATTGGTTACTAACATAAACAATAGGGCTGAATTTGTGTTCAGGTATTTTTCTTCTACAAATTCTGGGTCTGCCTGATTGGGTGAGCCACCCGGCACCCGGCCCAAGAGCATTTTTCCCACCATTGAAACCGAAGCTCTCTTTGTAGCCTTTTTGATGCTGTTGCATATATATAATTATATATACACGTATACATATCATATGCCTATACGCATACACATACTTATACAAATATATCTATGGAATATCTATGGAATATCTATGGTCTATATAAATATGATGTAGAAAGGAGGCGAAAACGAAAACGGAAACCACAACCCCAGAAACATCTGCACAAATTTCTTAAGGCTTTTCTGGTCCCAAGCTGCGCACAAAGGCCGTAATTGGCTCCTTGTCCGGAGCAACCAAGGCCTTCATCTTCTCATCACGGATCATGAAGTTGGTCGCACACGTGTCCTGTGCCAGGGGTTTTCAGTCATGGGGGATCAGGCCCAAGAGCTGGATGAACAGGGCTAGCCCCATGACTTAGGAAGCCTCCAGATGGTGCCAATATGTGCCAATCACATCAGCACTGGTGGCTCAATATCAACCATGGTGGCTGGATATGGTGATTTTGGGGGTTCCATGGGTAAGTGAATTGTTGACAGATATTTGATATTTGGCAAACCGTGGGATGATTCAACCATAGCTAGATCGACCCTGCAAATCCCTCCAGGTGCGTCCAGCTGTATCAAAGTGACTCTTGATGCTTTCCTTAGACCCCTGAAACCCAACATGCAGAAACCCACAAGGATTCCCAATCTGGAAAATCATCTTCCAAAAACTCATCATTTCTGGGATTCGTAAAACAATGCTTTTGGCTGGGTAACATTTCCCCAAGGGATTTTTCAGAGGGCCCCCTCGAACATGGCTGTTCGGAAACTGGTCGTCTCGACTGGCGCAATACTGTGGTGGCACTAGCCATGGAAAAAATCCCGCTCTCCTCAACAGAAGAACCACCTACAAATTGTTGCGATGGGGGAACTTTTTCATCATTTGGTAAGGTTGGGAAAGGTCTGCAGTTCTACCCTCTTGTTTCATCAACTACTATACGGTGCTAACCTCCCATTATTTAACCATTGACTTGCCCTCTGGTTATCAAACATAGCACGTAAGAATTCCCAAGTAGTAGATGATTTACGTATCGAAAGCGGTGATCCATTGCCAGACATTTAGATTACCAGCCGGCATACTACCCAGTGATTTTGGACCGGAACCAGGCTTAGAAAAGATCCCTCAATACCAAAATACCCATGTTCAAGTATCTGGGACTTATCAAAAATTAATGCAACGTTTGCATGTTAAACGTATTAAAAACAACCAATCTTTTGACCACAAAAACACAAAAAACATCTCCACTTCTCCACTTTTCCCCGGTAAATCCATGGTACGTCCCCATTTTTCCCAGGTTCCCCTTCCAAATTCTCCATTTTTCCCGGTGCAATCTCCCATTTTTCCCATTTTTCCCGGTGAAATCTCCCGGGAAAACCGGGTGAAATATCGGCCGTCCCCGGTGTTCACCGGCGAACCTCGTCCACCAGCAGCGTCCGGGCGCCCACCTCCAGCGCCTCGATGATGTTGGCGGCTTGGGAGGTGCTGCCCGAGGCGTCGCCCGTGCTGAACTCCGTGGTGGCCTTCCTGGGGCCGTGGGACCACGGGACCATGGGGATTAGTTATATTGATTGGATCATCCCCATGCTTAGTCTGGGTTATGAAATGGGTTTTATCATAATAACCAATCAGTTCAGTTCATCATACTAATCATAAAAAAACTGATGATTAGTATGGGTTATGAAATGATTCGTATGATGATTCTGATTGGATCAGTTCAAATCTTGCATTGGGTGATTAGTACGGATTAATATGGATTGTTGTGATTTTTGGTCCGGTAAACTGGGAGAGTAGATGATAGATATAGACATAGATGTTTCAAACTAGTTCGGTTGTTCTTTCTGAAACAACTGGGAATTCGAGGATTCTCCTGGTTACCCTCCAGGAAATTCAGAAAACAATATGGGAAACTCACCATTTGTAAAGGTATTCTTGTAGGAAAACAATTGGGAGTTCCCAAATAATTGGGAAATAATTGCAAAATTGGAGGATTCACCAACGTTAACTATTTGTTACTTTGGAGGGAATTGGGGTTAGGGAACTGCCATCCAACGAAGAATAACTAACATGACGATCTTGCCAAAAGTTCGCGGTTGGAAGACAACTCTTTCCGCCAAACATGGGCAATTCTCAGGGTCTATGTTCATTGGTGGGATGGCAACCAATTTTGAAATGGAGAGATAACCTACCAAAATGGAGGGTTAACATGGTGATTTCAACCGTGAATTTCATAGTTGGTGGTCAATGACCCTGGTGATTGTAAGTCCCTGATTTGCGGGGTTCTAGAACCCATATTCAAAGTGCATGGGCGAACTATCCCCATTAAAAAATGAGCAGCTACACAAAATAATCCTCCAAGTAGGGGGTGCAATGCATCATCGGTATATGCCCCCATGCAAAAACAAACAATCTCGATATCAATAGCTTCTTTGGAAAGCATAATGATGACATGTTGAATTAATGACATATTGAAGATATGAAGGCATCTCATTTTTGTCCAACGATCATTCGTCCATGTTAATGTTACAATCTTGTATGCACATACCTTTTGTCCACACATAGCATTATCCCTCTAAAAATGGAAAACAGCTCTGTACTTAAATTTCAGTGATGATTGGATTGCACAATGAAGTGGGTCCAATTGTCTCAGGCAGGGATTGAACATCGTACATCCAGACCCAATTCGCTGTCTCTATTCCCTCACCTTTGCCCAGCTTCGCAAATCATGTTAAATCGTAATCTTCTGGATGGCTTCAGCGGCAACCCCCGCACCTTTTTTACTCGATGTTTACCTGGTCCACCAGACATTCACCCAGATAAATTATAATTCATCATCATCAAAAAGTAAAGAATCCGCGGTATTTTTCGGACTTAGAGTCTAACTTCGCCATGTTTATCTGTCTACCCTCTGGTGATCTAACATGGCTGGCTATGGAACATCATAGGCAAATCAACTAGAAATCACCAGAGAGTCTATCTGAGTCTGTCTCACCATATCTCACATCTCAAAAGCCAAGCTTCCCAAAGGGCAGGTTGTTGATGAAAGGCGAGATATCCGTACACTTCACCGAGCGCCCGTCCTCTGCTCGAATCTTCACCGACGAGGCGTCGCAACAGACGTGCTCGCGACCGTCCCCAGGGACCTTGTTGTAGATTCCCAGCTGCAAGGCGTGCAACAAAGTACCTGAGATGGGGGATATTCAATGGGGATTTTTGATGGGGATATTTTATGGATGATAAAAATAGCAACCAAAAGAATCAAAAAGATAGAGCTTAGCAAATTCTTGCTAGTAAAATAGTGACGGATTACTTTTCTATATTTCTTCAGATTGCTATGTGTATTTAAAGTACCTTCTTTTAGACAAGAGGTTGGATGATATGGACGTCGTGGACGTCATGGCACCATGGGGGTGCCTTCGTTTTCAACCTTTTATAGCTGTGATTTATGGGTGTTCATCCCAAATCATGGCATCTATAGCTGTTAATCCATAGCCAGGTCAAGTTCAAGGTCGGGATTGAATTTCTTGTTCAAATTCATCTTGTAAGGATTAAATGGAGGATGCAGTAGAACCAGTAGAAATTGAAATTTGTTTTCCCCACTTCTAAGAGGACCTGGGATTTGGCTTTTCGATGTTTTTGGGAATTACTATAGTGCTATAGGATGCTATCGGCAATGGAGAACATCCTGCCTCGATTTCCGTGATGCCATGATTCGCACGCCTGACAACCTATCCAAAGCTCTAGCTTTCGAGGGATATGATTCGCTGATCCCAGCATTACTTATATTCCTCACATAGCCAAGTCTCATCCACATATATATATATATGTATATATATGTATATATATATGTATATATATGTATATATATGTATATATATGTATATATATGTATATACATATGTATATATATATATGTATAAGCTGTGCATCTACAGAACACGCACACAGATATATATATATATACACATACAGTACATATATATATATACATACAGCACCGTGTGGTGCCAGGGGAAGGGGAGGACAAAATCTGAATAATATGATAGGGCATAAGGTAAGATAGGAAAATCCAAGCAGCACACACTGCCGTCAGGCCCCCCCCCACCTGGCAACTGTTGGACGTGGGGCCCCGGCATTTTTTTTCGCCTGGGTTGATCTTGTTTTCTTATTTGAATTGTTCGAAGCATCTTTGAACTTTTTCTTGCAATTATATCCACAAAATGTTGAACGTGTTTGAGGTTGTTAATTAAGAAAAGATGCTATTCAAAGAAACAATCTGAACAAATGTAGATTTTTCATTTAACTAACTGATAGATAGAAAATAACCTTCAAAAGTAAAATAACCTTCAAAAGTAAAATAACCTAATAGTTTAGAACTTAGCCTAACCAGAGCTTTTGGGCATCCTGGTGCCTCAGGAGACAAAGGTGGAATTAGATTACAGCATCTAAAAAACAAACTGATCCTCTGAAAGAACATCTTGCACAGGGCATGCTGGCAGCCACAGGTGTTTTACCTTAGGCCCTGTGATTTTATTTTATATACTGTACATACCGTTGTGGTTTCTATCCTGTTTGATAGCCCCTCAGCTGTCAGTTAAGTTTATGAGCTAGGCCCCTCAAAAAATAGAATGCGCCCAAAAAATAAAATGCTGGGGTCTGACCCCATTTTGTTTCAAATTTCCTTCGGATTTGCTCGAATTTTAATTTTTATTTTTCTAGGGGCTCCAGCCCCCCATTCTCTGGGGGCACACCATAGGAGGCTCATATGTCACACACACACACATATATATATATACATATTATATACACACATACACACACACATACACACACACACATCTATATATATATATATAATGTATCAAACTGTACATCTTTATTATGTTTTTACATGCTGTATTTACCATTATTTACCCATCTAATTGCATAATTCTAGGCATATACATGTCACAAAAACGCCCCTGCCCCGAGGTCCAAGGTGCTTTTGCCGTGAAAGCCACCACCGACGATGACGGTGACGCCCTTGCAGATGCCCATGCCCGTTACAGTGCCAGCATGTGGCAAGGTGATGCTGACTTCCATCGACGGAGGGCTCTGGAAGGTCACCTAATGCCATTAGGGGATGGGAAAAAGTATATAAAATCATGAGATCTCCCACCGGTGTGGTTTATGGTGTTTATGGGAGAAAATCCAGTGGCAACAAACACTTCATACCACCGAAAACTGACGCGGAGCCAGGAAAAAACATCCAATTCAAACCCATTCTTTGAGGTTCCGGTGATGATTTTCAGGAGGGTACTGAAATCTGAGCAGTCACCAAGTTTGATGAGTCTTTCTTGGTCATCGGCCGATCATCAACTCCACTCTTTCTTGGGAGCACGGCGCCGTTCCCCACGAAAGCGATCAAGCCCAGTTCATTCAGTTGGCTTCGCAAGGCATCCTGTTGGTGACGTATGTGCAGGGCCATTGGCAGAGACCGCCCCCCTGGAAACCGACTTTGAATGGCTGGTGATGGCTACCCAACCATATCTATCCCCCTCCATCGCTTGTTTTGCTGATTTATCATCCTCCATATCCTAAGGGGCTGGCTGATTTATATGGATTCTTACTTTCCATTTGTTGTTCAAGGCGTGGCTGATCTATTATACCATTGGCCCACCAGATTGTGTCTGCATGCTTTCGAAGAGGTTTATGATTTATGATCGAATCATTGGAGGGCCATGACACGAATCGATATCTTGGCCATCTTGGGCGAACCTTAGGTTCGGCAGAAACACACAGTTTACAAAGGCCCAAAGTTGCTGGGGGATTCGTGATGCTTAGTTGCCAAGGATCCGTCTCATCTCATGCACTGGCCACTTTGCCAAACATTTGCCTTTTCAATGGCCCTTGACTTCTGGCCGAGAGTAAGTTGTAACGTTTGAGATCCTCACTTCCCAACATCCAAATCGCTTCAAATGTCCATATGGTTACCCCTTGCAACTGAGCATAAATGGCTGCTCCCAATGCCTAGGCAAACCTAGATTCAGTGTCAAGAACAGAGTTGATGGTTGCTATACTAAGAAACAAGTTGATTGTTTGTCCAGAACATGACTAATCCTGGGCTTCACTGGAAACAAGTTTCCTTATATAATTGTTGGCCTGGGAATTCTGTTTCTATACCAAAAAAACATAACATTCAGCTACTGAACCAAGATAAACCAAGGTTTACTTAGATTTGCTTCCCCAAAAATTAAACACATTCCCTTAATTGATTCCCCAGTCATGGTGGATTTTCCATTGGGGAAATTAGCCCAGTCCTGATCCTCCACCGCTTCAATGTGTCGCTTCAATGCATCCGAGTCCAGGGCGCTGGCGAAGAGCGCGCCTGGACGTCCGGGGGATCCACCCCAAAAATGACAAGTTTCGCCCATCCATGGGGCGTTTAAAGGGCAGGTCTGCTGCGAAGATACTTGGTATACATCTATCTGTGCTAATATTTGGTGTCTTGGGTAATCCTTATATATATATATATAGACTATCTCCCAAAAGTTTGCTGTGGTTGATTCACCAAAATCATATGCCACATCATTGGTGCTGCTTATGAGAACCATCCATCAATGTGAAGTAAATCTCCATTACCTCCCCACCAGGCACACTATGCAGGTTCCAGCGCCGTTGAATTTGCCCACAAAATGGAAGGGGGACAGGGATCGATGTAATTACCCTGGAAAAGCATGTAAGAAAAGACACGCACCTGTATCAAACAACAACATTTCATCTCATCTCATCTCTCTCCATCGCCATCTCATCTCATATTAAATCATATCATATTTCGGAAAAAACAACGGCTCCCAGCCCAACATTACAGCAGTCCCCACCCAGCCTTCCACCGCTTCACACAAGCCTCCCACGATGTCGGCTGCGCGGTAACCCTCGATGGAGCGGCCACGCGCGGGAAGGGCCAAGGTCAAACGTGCCTGCAACGACATTCACAGTGATCATCATCATCGGCAGTTGGTTCTCAATATTTTTAATATATGTTCAACTTTCCAGTTCCTCTTTTGAATGAGGATCCAAAAATTGCTAATTAGTACGTTTACTTTTTTCAGGTCTGTAGTTTCAAGCATTCATCAAAGATGCCCCTCCTACAATCGTGGAAGTGGTTGAAAAGAAATTTTATAGCTCCCCCCAACAATTGATTAGCCGCTTAGCCAAACCCTGGTTTCCTGTAGATCTTCTCTTAGACCAATCCATTGATTGGCAGTTTGCCCACAAATTCCCTTTAAAGATCCATGATATTCCAATTTACTGTATTACTGGTCACTTCCCCATTTCCAGTGATATATAAATCTCTGATATTAGTTGACATGTGTTAATATCCAATTTTTAATGTTCATATATACAGTATATACACATACAGTATATAGCCCTTCATATGTCCTAATCATCACCACAGCTGCCATCCTGATCATCCTGTTGCAAACATTCGAAACGCATGAGAAAAGAACACACACACACAAACAAACAAACAAGCACTTTACAGTTTTAAGCCTTGCCTCTATAAAACTGGCAGTAGCGATCACGCTGCTTCGTTCAATCACGTACTGTCCAGGGGTATCCTTGGCTGTGCTCTTCAGGGCTGACACAGGGACGGAAGGAAATCCAACATGGAATGGAACCCAATAATCGGCCAAATGCCGGAGGAAAACTGCTCTTCCAACCCTCTCTTAAGTGACTTCCACATCTTCCACATACAGTACAGTAAATCTACTTCAGGGCTGCAATTTTTAAGCCAGTTAGCGCAAGAGCTACGTTGTGAGGTATGATTCATCACCGCTCCAAGTGCAACCACTGTCATGCAATCACCATTTGGTGTGCTCCAAATCCTCAACATGTGCCATGGTCAGAATCTGTCAGAACAATGTCTCAAGCTATACTATATTTGGGTATGGCTCAAACTTGGGTATCGGAACCTGGGCTGGCTCAATAGGTTGAATGCTGCAACATGACTCATGACCCCAAAATGCAAACGATCGCTGTGTCATAGACTTTGACTTGAAGTGACCTATGCGGTCTGGGGGCTGGCCTCCATGACCATAATGACCATAAAGCTGAGTAAGCATCGTTGACCGCGAAGATTGCAATATTGTTGCATGCATGTAACTTTTCTTTGCTTTTGGAACCTCAAAATCTACATGTTTGTTTAACCAAGGCCAGGCATCGATCTGCAAATCGCCGCCTTTGCTGCTTGCCCATCCACCTCCTTGAACTGTTTGCGTCCTTGTCTCAGCATTCTGAATTATTAGCATCATTGAACTTGCTGAACCAGGATTTCTATGGATTACTGTCTATGATGTTCCAATGGTTCCTCAAATCGCAAAACACATCATCCTGTTCGTGTTGTGTGTTCTCCAGCTTGCCAGCAGTTCAAGTCGATGTCATCCCAAAACCGGGGGACATGTGTTGAGGCCACAGCAACATGACTTGCACGACTCCCAGTTTTCCCACCCCACCAGGTGAACTCTTCCGAGTGTCCAATCTGTACCGCCACCACCGCGCAAGCGATCAGACAGCACCCGAGTCACATAATCACAGAGCGCGGTATTTCGCACCCGCGACTTGCTGACATAGGCGGCAGGAAAATCAGCCTGGGACGAGGGCCTCTGAGACCCACGGCCCATTTGGTGGGGGTGAGCGATACGTGCACTAAACAGCAGATTTGGGTCATGTTTCATGTTTTGGTATTTCATCCAATTATTGAAACATATTGAAACTTTAGGCATCCACTGTTAAATCAATGATAATCATTGCATCAACCTCTCCATCAAAGATCAAGATGCTGAAGACATCGGCACGCGCACACGGATCCAAGATGGTGGCGCATAGGCATCACCCTGCACACCTCAAGGAGCCACGGATCAAGCCATAACACCTTCGTCGGTGAAGGATTCCGAATGATTCCATTGGACAATCTGAAGCAAAAAGTGGAGGACATGCTGTCAATATTTGTTTTTGCTTGAATGAAAAACGAAATGGCTGACGTGCTGCATTGTGGGGCGCAATTCTACAACATGAAGAGGCAAACGAACCTCAGAGACAGTAAATCAGTTCCGTCTGCCCAAGAATTACCACCAGCTGTGTTGCTGTAGTATCCCCATGTTTCGGCTGTCACATCCCCACGGATTCCATCTCTTCGAAACTGGATCCATGTTCAACCCCAAAGCTAGGATTACAATCTTCAATTCCTGTTATAATTTCAAATGCAAGATTTCTTCAAGGTTTTACCGGTTTCATGGATCCAGTGCCGGGCTTCGGCCAAGATTCGGTCGAAGAAAATGCTCATGGATCGTTTCCTGATCCGACGCAAGGGATTGGATGTCTTTCCCTTCCCATCTCCCAAAAGATATTATCATATTATAGCCACTTGCTTCATCATCAATATTCATCAATGAGATCAAGCCTTCACTAATACATTCTGAAGAGTTGCGATTTTCCCTCTTTCTGATTGTGACAATTTGCTGCTCAAATTGTTGCCTCCCCCAATCCTTGGGCCATGACCATGGTCCAAGGCTCTCAATGTCCCAGCCACCGCCCATCAAATCTTTGTAGCTTGGATACTGCCTGCAGGGCCGTTGGTTATTTTGTGTAGAAAAAGGTGCGGGTAAACGCCAAGTTGTACCGGAAATCCATGGAAGTCCTAGCCTGATTGCGTTGAAATGACCTTGAAGGTGGACTACGCCGGACTACGCTGCTCAAGCTGAGTCGTCATCCCACGGATTGGCTCATCTCTGTCATAATCTAATTTTTTTTGGGCTGGATTACCCCTTTAACTTGGCATAGAACTGGACGCATAAAAATGACATTTTTAGGAAAGTACAAGTATCTTCCATGTTCCATACCATTTTATGGTTCCATCTTCAATTGGGGGGATGCGCTCAAATTTTTCTTTTGGGCCACCTTGCCATTATGCTTCAAATATCTTTCAACAAGTTCTGGCAGCCCACAATTCAAAGGTTGAACACTCGAAATCGAGAACTGCGCTCTGCACTTTGGGATCCTGACTTCGAAGGCCACTAGAGCCACTAGAGTCAGGGCCAGGCCATTGCCCGTAAGTTTTTCAGGTTTACAAAGGCCACATGAAATTGGCCCAAAGAAAGGGATGGAAAGCAAAAGATGGTAACGATAAGTCAAGGCCTGCCCTCCAGCTCCTGCAATTTCTTCTGCAGCCCACTGAGGGGTCCTGATGCTTTCCGGGGCGCTTCCTCAGATATCTTTGAAACGAGGAAGCAACTTTTTCAAGTGGCTTTGAAACGCGGACGCTTCATTCAGACAAGGCTCATTTTGCCATCCACCTGGCCGAATTTCCAGTTGAGATTGTTCTTTCCATGATTTTCCGTGAGCATAAGTTTTGTGATGTTTTAAACATGTACCGACGACTTTCCTGCCGATTTTCTTCGAAGACTTCCAGGACCTTCTTTCATTGAAATATCTGGCGGCTTTGTGGTTGCAGCCACTTTTTCAGACCATAGCATTTTCATCATGTGTAGTTTTCCAATCCCATGGTCTGGATCCAGAATTCAAAGAATTGCCCATCGGCTGCATTTAATCCATATGCAGCTGCATAATGCCCCTGCTTTGTGCAGCCGCCTCCATTGTTCCCTCCATCTCTTGGCTTGATATGCCTTCAGCGGCCCAGTTTTGTGGAAATCTAAACAATAAAACTTAGGTTCCGCCAGGAGTATCGCTATATATTTTAGATTTTGCACCCCTATTCACCTTCCACTTTTAGCGCATGGGAGAGATATATGAGCCAACCTGTGCGTTTCATGAGAGCAATCTGGATCATCATCCTATTTCTAGGGTGGAGCATTGCATGTTTATTTCGCAACCAAGCACTTAATCAACATTATATAGCCATTATATCTCAACTATATTCCCAAATTATTCCGAGTTTAGATGATTTCCCTCCGCTAATCAAACATGGCAATGGAAACCTCACCATTTAGAGATGATTTTCATCTAAAACCTTAATTTATAGAGGATTTTCCATTGCCACGTTTGATGAATTGCTGGATGGTAAATCCCCAAGTTTGTTGCAACCAAGCAGCTCCCACCATGGGTAGCCGCCCTTTCCTTTGCCCTTTCCCATAGCGCGCAAACCGCACCGGAGCTGTGGCAATGTTCGACGGAAGCTCTGCAAGGCTCTGCCATACATGGCCTACCTACGCTGTTGAGCCCATGTGCGCCAACATGACATATACAGTAGAAATGTCACACAATCTATACTAAGATGGGAATATCTTCGAACATCCCATATTCATCAGATATTTCTATCTGCTTGAGGATGTATCTCTCTCTCTCTCTATATATATATATAATATATAGATTGAAAGCAAACCCCAGACCTAAATCTGATGGTTTGCTAGCACGTGGATTTGGGACCTTTACCAACCCTTTATATATGTCGTCTCCTTGCATGTTCAAAATTGGCTGCAGGTGGTGCCGTTGTGAAATCCTCGACTCCTTTCGCCAGCACCGTCATTTCGCCAATCCCATGTCCCTCATCTGTGAAATCATCTCAGATAAGGGCTACAAAATGACTAGATCCAATACTCAATCAGGGTGTATCTGTAAATCTATGTAACTATATACACATATGTTTGCATAAATATGCAAATACATGCATCTACATGCATAAATATGCACATGTATATATATATAGATATACATGCATACATTGCATAACATACAGTACCACAACATGACATAACACAACATAACATAATGTAACATACTAATATTACACTACACCACGGTTCATTCACACCAAAAAAACCCGTCGATTGGGCTATGTTTCGCCTTGAAAGCATATTTTCATTTTCCTTTATCACTTCTCCATTGGATGATTGATTCCATTTACTTATCATAAACTGGAATTATTGTCTTGGTTCCATAATATAACTGTTGATATACTGGTTGATAATGCTGATACTAGCAATTGGATTATACCACTAGATAGTGGTCATAATGATTCCATTGGATTATGTTTTCCAATAACTTCATCTACTTTTCACCTTCCAAGAACCGAAGCAAGTCCGTCCGTCGCCTCAGCTGCACCTGCAGCACCAAAAGAAGGCCACTTTTTGGACCGTAACGTTTCAAGCCACGCACTGAACATCACTGAACTGGCGAAACAACGTGATTGCATGATGCTAAGGATAGGACAGTGATTAATAGTGATCATATGATTCTATCATATTCTATTATTAATCACATATATATATATGTATAATATATATGATGTTTCAACCCATAAACTGGATTATAAGTCCCTGGTTTACCCACGAAACAAGGATTTAAGTGGCAATAATCATTCTTCTGGGTGGTTTGGAGATATCATGGTGATATCACCTATATACTTGGGAAGGTTGAGACACACTAGGATGTTGGTGGTTGAGCCACCAACCCGAACAATATTGGAGTCAAGTGATGATCCCGATGGTGGAACACAGGACATATCTTAACCAAAAGCTGTTGAACAAATGGACATGCTTCGTAACTTAAGACTAAAGGAACTAAGGATCAAATCATCAATGTTACCCTCCGGTAGTCAAGAAGGCAAGGGAAAATCCACAGCTTATAGATGATTTTCGACATTTTCGCATCAAAACCTCCATTTATTTATGGGGGTTTCCCAGCTTCCCATGTTTGATTACTGGAGGGTTGAGGTTATATACAATACCAAACAACTCTTGACCCATACGGTGACCACAACCAAGGGCCCAACATTGTATTGTCCTGACAGCTATGAGATCAGGTAAGATTTGAATTTGTAGCCCTCAAATCCAAGATAAACACCAAACATGGCCATTTCAAATTCCCAAAATCTTCGTCACCGTCACCACCACCATCACAGTCACCATCATTCACCTTTTTTCGGAGGGGTGAATGTTCCATGGTTTTTGATGCTGAAACTGGGGCGTGGATCAGCCAACAGTCAACTTCGGCCATCCCAGCCTGGCGTGCCACTAGCGTCAGCCTTGGAGCCATTGACTCTGGGACTAGTCTTGAATGATTGGCCAGGTGCTTAGTAGGGCTTAGTAGGGCGCACTTCACCTTCCAATACTTGAAGGAAAAATCGGGATTCTAATATACATACACACACACACATATATATATATGCAATACATAAATATAATATAACAATCTGTATCTCTCTAAATGCATATATATATAACATAATTTCTCTGTCTCTCTCTCTCTCTCTTTATTGAATATTCAGCAAACAAATCTGGATCAAGTACAGTATAACACAGTATAACGTCAGTTTGAACATGTTTCAAGCATTCCGACATTGGAAGGTCACGCGAAATCAACGGTCCGGGGTCCCAGCAAACCAGCAGCGATGCAGGATCGGATCCTGTAGCTGGCTGTTTTCATTGTATTTTGCCATTGGCACTACGCATTTATGGATTTTATGGGAATATTGGAGATGGTCTCTCTCATTGGTTTTACCCACAATAAATCCATTGGTGCAAGCAGAAACACCTTTCAAGTTATCGGGAGAGGAGTTGAACGGAACTTTGTGGGCCGCAGTTGTTGGTAACCATGAGGGCGATATAGGGGAATCATTATCAACAACCATCTACTGTAGGGTGTGCTGAAAATCCCGATTTCATGAGACATTCGCCAGCTCCCATCCCGGTTTTAATGGATAACATCATTCAAATCACGAAGTTTCTGGGATTATTACTGCAGAAATCCGGTAAACTCACCAAAACTGTGCCACTTGAATCTTCAATCCACTTTTTTCATCCTTTTCCCCCAGTTTGTTGCAGCTTTAATCGAAATTCCTACACCTTTTCGGCTAAAAAAAAGGATGAACTCCTGTAAAATCGGACCTCTGAGAGCCTGGCGCAGGGTTGCAACTCCCGCACCAAAGCCAATGCAGAGCGGCCATCCTGGCCCCAGTCACTTTATGGCATCTTTTTGGGGGTTACCATACATATAACTATATATATATATAGTTATAGATAGCCGCGCATAGATAATGATAGATGATAGATATTACTATGATATTATAGATGTTTATAGATTATCATAGGCATCTTTAAAAGATAACTTACTCATTACAGCAAAGAAGAACTGAGGTTTCACAGCATTTTCCCCGCCTGGGCACTGCTGCGCCCCAAGCTGGCCAAAAAGTCGATCAAGACGGCCGCCAGACTGGTCCTTGGCCACGGTGATAGGAGACAAAAACATGATGAGCCATGAGATTTTTTGAGATTTGAGTGGATTTTGCCGAACTTGCACTTCTTAATAGGAAGACATGATGATGAACCCTGAACCATTGGATCTGGAGGTAGCATATACACGATGCTCCAAAATTTGATAAACCATGGGTGACCCTAGCCGCTCCCATCAACTGGGGCCAGCTTTCCTGGGCCTCACGCAATTCACCGCCCCACTTGGAAGAGCTCGCATAATCCAGGTCCTTGGAACGATCACAAGCCGGGCTGGTTGATGGGAAGTTTGTTGTAATTAGCACGCGTGTGACCACCAAAGCGTAAAACCAGTTGATTTTAACTACCTATCCCAACTACACATATATTCAATGGCCATTTCAGGAACCTAAATTGGAGGTACCTACAGTACCATATATAAGGCCTATGTAAGGGCTATGTAAGGGAATATCCCCACAAAATATGGCCTTATATGGTGCAGTACCTCCATTTTAGGATCCTGGAATTCCCATTGATATATAATTTAATTATATATATATACACATCATCTAGTCAATCTTGCCTCAGCATTCGAAGTACGCATGCCAAGAAAAGATGGTCGAACACCGCAACGTTTAAAACACATCAAGAACACACAATCAAAACTTAGACCCGAACAACGACCGAAATGGACCGAATCTTTGGCTTGGATTGACACTGTACATCATGGATGGAGCCATTTGGGTTTGTCTAAAACATGAAATATACACCAAAAATGGTCACTTTAAAGGGGAACCATCAAATTCTTGGGGTATATACCCCCAAAAGTAGGGTAAACCTTAACATACATACATCATCATACATCGACCAAAAAAACACGGAGACATCCAACAAAAACATCACAGCTGCCTTTGATGGGCCCAGAGAACCCTGGGTTCACCAGCCCCTCCACGTCCCATGAGTGCTTCCGCCAATTGAAGCTGATCCTGGGCCACCCAAGTTGCTGAAACCGATTTCAAATCCCAGGATCATCCTCTCATCCTCTAAGAGAGAAACAAAATCGGGGATTAGGACTAGGACGCCTCTTTCCCAAGCGCCGTGCAAAACCTGGTAGGTATACAATTTCAGGTGGCTGGACTTGGTGGTTCACCCAACTTAGGAACTGGGTTGTAGGTGGGGCTATGCTATAACGCAGTTATACATACAGTAGGATAACCACGGATAACCCACTTTGGGAACTCATTAGCCAGGGTTTCAATCGACTTACTAAATGGGATTATCCTCCAAGTGGCGGGAACACACAAAAAAAAATCTTCCATTTTGCTGGGCAAACTGCTGCAATTCACAAACCTCCAAAAAGCCTTGGATGGAGATAGTGAGGTCCACCAGTGGGGTTGCTATAATATCCTATAGTTTGTTCAGACTCTTTGGCCATATCCCCCAATTTGATGTTTCTCTCTCTCTCTCTCTCTCTCTGTCTCTCACCCTCCATATTCTCTATATTTGGTCAAATTTCAAATTTCCGTAGTTAATCTGGATATGAATTTTGATTTTGACAGAACAGCTTGGCATAGTTACCCTAAGGTAAACAAACAAAAACATGTGGAAAATCAACCATTTCTAGAGGATTTTCCGTTTCCCCATGGGTTTTCCACATCGTTTTCCGGTTCGCAGCCTGGGACCGGCACCATGACAGCCCGTGCGTTGCTGTCGGTCACTCCATCCTCCAGCAGGTTGGATAGGGCGGTCCTCGGTGAGAGAGACCGGGCCATGGGATTTTTCCATGGCTTCCTGGGATTTTCAGATCGAACTATCTTAACCCAGAGAAAAATGGGCAACTCTTCAACGTCTAAGGCCATAGTTTCCCTTTATTCTCATGTGTTTTCCATCATTCTACTAACATGTTCAACATGGATGGAAAATGAAAGCACCAAGCCATGGTTCCCATAGTTTATTCGTATTTGGAGGTTTCCTACCCCCAAAATCATCCAAGTCATTAGACCATTGTAGTATTGAAAGAACCATGGTGATTTGGGGATCCCCCCTATTGTAAGAACCCCCCCATATTTCTCCAGCAGAGCACTAAGCTGTCGGCAACACCAGCGCTGTGGCACCTCAAAGCGCTGCTGGGCTTGGCATTTGGAAAATAGCTTTCGAACTGTTGGTGATGCAACGTTAACAAGAACAAGATGAATCATTCTCTCTCTCTCTCTCTCTCGCTCTCTATAACCAATTTAAAGTTATGATAATCAATGATGATTAATCAGATCTCTGATTCATTGATCTCTGGAAATTTTCTATCTGATGATCATTTTTCTGAACTTCCAGACTTTTTTGGGCATCCAAATCCTCCAAAACCCGAATCGTGGACCGAGGACGCAGCATCCAAAGTGGCAAAACAACTCCTGCCCTGATGACGGAGGCTGGCCAGCAAAGCTTTGGATATCTCGGATGTTTTTCATGTTTTTTTTTGGGATATCTCTGGTAAATTTTTCGTAACTATGGAAAATCAATGAAAATCACCATTTTTTTATCGAGAAATGAACTATTTCTATGGCTATGGCCATTTTCAATAGCTATGTTAGTTTACCAGAGGGTAAGTTGGGAAAAAATGGGAGAAATATATCAGCCATGATGAGGAATTGAATGAGATACATCGTCCATTTTATGATCAGATCGTCCCGGATGCAAACAGATCAAGAACAGTTGTGGCTTTGAAACTGTATTTTCAGGTTTCAGCAAGGGATGTTACTATTATCCCAAATGGACTGATAAACCTAGAACAAGGACAAAAACCGTTAAGCTAACGACTCAGCAGCACCTTTTCCAACTGAGCCGCA
>Ga0126342_10004923_pt1 | contig 23073 bp, 21 predicted proteins | sample Cyp1metagenome_FD_92528 | JGI IMG/M metagenome (GOLD analysis project Ga0126342, IMG submission 92528) | Coral microbial communities from Lord Howe Island, Old Settlement Bay, Australia - Cyphastrea 1 metagenome | ecosystem: Host-associated > Invertebrates > Cnidaria > Coral ...
AAGAACAAGAACAAGAACAAGAACAAGAACAACAAGAACAACGACAACAAGAACAACAACAACAACAAGAACAAGAATAACAACAACAAGCACAACAACAACAACAACCACAACAACAACAACAAGAAGAACAACGACAACAACCAGAACGACGGCGACGACAACAACCAGAACAACAACAACAACGACGACGACGACGACGACGCCGAGGACGCCGACGACGACGACCACGACGTCAACAACATCAACAACAACATCAACAACAACATCACCAACAACATCATCATCGACGACGACGACGACGACAACAACAACAACAACAACAACCACAACCACAACCACAACAACAACGACAACCACAACAACAACAACAACAACAACACCGGAACATGGACATGGATTACACCCGACACATGGGTCTGCTTTGGCCGGCGCCCGGCTGTCAGGCGTAAGCCTCATAAATATTTCGTAATTCATCCGATTGTGCGCAGCGCAGTCAAATTGCTCTGTCAATGCTTCAGTTTGGCGAGACATTTGTTTGCTGTTTTGCTGGCTTGCATGTTTTTACTTCCTTCAAAAAGGTTCAATATGGTTCAATAACGTACCGACATATCTTTTCTGCTTTGACGCCGGGATCCGGTTTCTGGGGCTCAAATTGGGTTCATAACTACCCATACAACATCTCAATTCATAAAGATTATTAGAAACATCAGCTTCTTTCCTTTCCATTGTTCGTTCTGTCGAAAGACTCCAGCCTTTTTTGTGATCGAAGCTTTCCTCTTGACACATTCTGCCAACTCAGCCTCCGTTGGCACAGGTAGGAGAGCTGTGCGATGCCTCATGTCAAGGCCACCAACTCATTGTACAACCGCAGCCATTCAACAAATCTGTGTCAAATCTCCAAAACTTCGACCCTTCTTCACCCTTTTCCATTGGGCAAATAAAACCTTACCAAAGCCATGAAAAATTGCCGTGCCAAAGCGAGCTATGTTTATACGTATACATATATGTCGATTTATTTATGTACAGTATACAATTGTATAGATATTCATAGCACCCGTTTCCACAAATAAATCACAAGTATACACCCACCAAATGCCATGGGACTGTTGGTTTAAGCCATACAAATCACCAACTCCCATGTGGGTCACCAAATCGCCCGCCAACTGCCAGCGCCCACCTGACGCTGAAATACAGTGGAAAGACATGGAAAAGTTCAGGACAAAACTATTCAGCCACTCACATCCCAAACAAATGAAAATCATTCTTCTTGAAGCCACTGCTCAAACAGGTGCCAAGCTGGGCATACCATCTGCTGTTGCAAGTGCGGTCTCAATTCACTTGGACAAGTTTTATCAAAATCAGATCCGGGTGGGTTAACTGCGCCGTATTTTGTGTACTTAGGAGTTTCAGCAGAACCAAGGAACATTTCAACTCATCTCAAAGACTTTCAAATATATGTCTAGTCTAAATATGTCTAAATGAACCTAGAATCTAAATGACCTTACTCCTTGGGATTGCCAAGCCACACTGCACTGCAGCTCCGAGGAAATCGCTTGGCTGATTCTGCTGGAAGATCTCGCAGCACGCTGCCAGGGTCTTGAAGCCCATGCCACGACGAATTGACCACTGCATTGCGATGTCAAGCCTTTGTCTAGGTTGTGGGTTTATGAATGGTTTATGTGGGTTTCAAACAAGACATTCCTCCGTTGAAGGACCCCATGCGGGGGAAGGGCCATGTCAAGAAATTCATGCCCCTTTACTCCAGGAACTCTTTGATGACTCCCGGGCAAGCCACAGAGCCGGGTGCAAAACATGATATACAGGATACAAAAAATCAAACATTGTTAATCTATCTGTTGAAGTTGTCTGTTTGGTGTTCAGGTTCAAGAGAACCCAAAAACGAGCGAAGAATAGGGAAGATGAGGAGCCTCATCCTCGGTTGGACATAGTTATCCTCTGTCTCCATGTCCTTTACAAAAGCCTGGTTTCCTTCTGCGCCGCCTCGGCTCAGCTTCACTTTCCTCAGATTCTTCAGAGCACTTTGTTGCTGCCCAAAACCGTTTTGGAATGATGTGCAATTTATGCAACTGAATTCATAAAGCCAAAAGAAACGCCATAGGTATTAATTCTTGCGCAGAATAACGGGTACAAACACCTCCTCCTGCAAGAACTCTACACAACTCTGAAATCTAAAGGGCAACCCTGTGCGGAAGAATTTAGGCAAAACCGCAAAACCATTTTGATTTTGTTGGTGCAACTATCATCAACTATCTAATCATATGTTCTAATCTATGGCTAACTTTTGCTAAGATCTACTTGAGATCCAAGTTTCCGCAGCTTCTTAGCTCTGAAGGCTCTACCACGCGCGAAGCCAGTGGAGACTGGTTGCAGCTCTGGGTTTGGCAAGTTGGGTCTCACCCGCCACAGGGAGGGGTCTTCGCGAACGAAGCTCTTCTCAGAACCAACCACCAGTGGCACCCAACCAATGTCTGTTCGAATCCATGATCCACGCAACTCTCGGACCCAAACAGCATCGCCTGGGACGATGAAACGTGTCTTGTTGTCGCTCCCTTGGACAAAGGGATCTTGATCGGAAGGGCCAGCACGGTAGCCAATCTGATTTTGGCGCGGAGGCCAAAACCAGAGCTGCGCACCTGTCACCAGCTCAAAAGTCATGATCCCATCCTTGACGGTTCCACTGACCCAAGTGTCCCGCCCATTGTGACGACTCGCTTCCTTCTGCAGAATTTGGATCATCTCCAGGTCCTCGTGTTGGAAAGCGTAGTGGAGGGCTGTCTCCTCATGAATCGCACGACGTGGCTCTGCAATGCTGGGTGTGACAGTGGGAGGTGAAAACATACGGCAAGTGTTGTGATTGGCAAAGGGACAATATTGAACAGAGTGGCGGCTTTGATGTATTGGCATATATTGGCATAAACATGCCTTGCTGGGCCCAGGAAAAACAAGCCGCTCTTGCCTGTTGGATGTTTTAAATTTTAAACACACCACGCCATGCTACTTCACCAGGTGCTTCAAGTACTTCACAAATCTTCCCAATAAGCTCTCTAACTCTAACTCTTAATTGAAACAAGTACAGCCTTGGGCCGTGGAATGTCGTTGTGTTCGGTTGCGTTTCGTTTTCTCCTGGCAGTCTGCACATGCCGTCCGGAAGAAAGACGACGCCTGGTGCGGCTTCGTCTGAAGCCACTTCAGTGCTGCCAGACCTTTGGCACCTCGCCGAGCAAAGTTTCTTGTACACCAAGATACACCAGGTCTTGAATCGAAAAATGAGCAACCTGTGGATTACCCGTGGATTACCCGTGGTTTACCTGTGTATTACCTGTTCAAAACATTGCAAACCTAATTCGAAGTCTATCCTTTAACGTTCTATTCTATCTATCCTCGCAGTTTCTTAAAGTGTTCAATCAAGTGTCAGATGTTTGAGAAATTTGAGGAGACGCAAGCAAACCTTCAACAACTGCATTCGGAATCCAGAGATCCTCACCGAGGCACCACCATGTTTGGCAGCTGCAAGAGCCACGCGATCTCCAAGCAAGACATCAGCTGATGCCAAAATCGCCTGGCCGAATGATTTAAATGGGCAGTGGCCAAATGTTATAGATGGCATGTTCAAAGAACTACAAAGGCTTGCAGCTACAGCTGGAATCTCGCTTAGCAGCACCTCGATCCATGAAGTGTGAACCATATTGAGATGTCAATTCTGAAGCCTCGTGTTGTTGGCTTCACTACATTCTCCCCTCCACCAGGATGCTCTGGTGCTCTCAGGACCGGGCACGAAAGCGAATGGATCTAATGGCTTTTGGCCTAGACTATTATCCTAAACCATCCCAATCTCACTCCCACACATCTCAAGGAGCAAATCAGGCCTCTGGGGAATCCAAACAGGTGTCCCAAAATGGATCCTTCTGCAAGAGGGGTGGCAAAACCACTGGTTCCTCAGGTGCCTCTGCACCGGCCTGACAATTCGCATGGATTTTTCGGTCGGAGCAAAGAGGGACATGTTGAAGTCTGTTGGAAAACATGTTGAAGTTCCATTTGGTCCCAAGTTTTAGGGTGAATAGTCTGCTTATGTCTGCTTCCATAAAATGCTTTTTCTGTCCAACCGATAAAGACTTTTTCGCTTCCTGCCTTGCCCTTCTTCGGCTTTAACTTTTCTCCTTTGGCCTTCATCTTTGCAGCCATCTTTTCTGCCTTCGCACGCTCTCGGTCCGCCAACTTCTGCTGTTGTCGTTTCCCCTGCAGCTTCTTCCGACGCCAGGCACGGAAGCTCTTCAGCGGGGCTTTGGGGAAGCCACCTTTGTCCTTGATCTCGGCTTCCCATTCGTCCACCTCCATGGCGAAGGCCTTGAAACCTTCAGAGTCGTACCAAGCCTTCATCTCAGCTGCATAGGCCTCAAACGGTCAAACTCAGACGCATTCTGTCAGACAGTGTCGCGCAGCGCATCATTCCATTCACTGTCAACAAAGCACATGAAGAAACAGAACACGCAAGTGTGAAGGCAGTGGGCTGTTTCAGCATACAAATTTCAGCAACTCTGGCCTCCTTCTCCTTTGCAACTCGTTCTTCAAACTTTGCCTTTTCCTCTGCAGATGCGGTTGCCCACATCGCTCCAAGCTTCTTGATGATGGCGGCATTGGCAGCCATACCACCGCCTTTCCCACCTTTGCCACCTTTTCCTTTCTTTTTGCCGCCTTCCTCATCCTCGTCTTCCTCATCTTCGGGCTCTTCCGGTTCTTCCGGGTCTTCCATCTCTTCATCCCCTTCTTTCTCCTTCGGGGCAGATTCTTTCTTCGCGGAATCAGCACCTGCAGCACCAGTTGCCAGCTCCTTGATTGCATCTGCCCTCTTTTCATTGCAGAAGAGCAAGAATGCTTGAACAGGTGGTTTTGGAGGACCGCCTTCGCCACCTTTCAGCAAGGTTGAAAGCATAAATCAACGGAGGTGAACATATTTTAACTCTTTGGAAAAGACCCTTTCTTTACAACGTCAAAGGAGGTTGAAACATGTTGAAACATGTTGAAACATGTTGGCGCCAAACGCTACGTTCGCCCACGCCACAATTTGAGCCCCTGTGGTATGATGCATCAACATATCACATGTTGCATGACAATGAATCTACCACCCCCTTTGAACTTCATATTCATAGTCTAGTTATATGAGACTTGCTCATCATAATATAGGTAAATCTGCTACCCCCTCTGAACTTCACGCTGATAGTGAGAATTGCTCATTGGTAAATCTGCAAACATAGGGTTTGCAGCAAACATGTTGAAACATGTTGAAACGGGATTTCGTGATTTACCAGAGGAATCTGGAGGAATCCAGGGCCTTTCAAACAACTCACCAACTTCATCTGCAACACCGTACGCTTCTTCTCCAGCTTGGCCTTCTCCCTGGCTTTGGTTTCAGCTTCTTTGATGATTTGAGCGATGCTTTTCGGAGCTTCTCCTGGTTTCTGATCCGCCTGGCTCTCTTTGTAGACCTCACTTGCTTTCTGCACAAAATTGCAATACGCATCGGAGTCTTTGAAAGTTTTGATTTCAGCAGCATATCTCTCACTGTCTTTTGCCGCTGTCTCTTTGTAACCTGACTTCTGATCATCACTTAGGCCGGCCCAACCTTCAGCAACTTTCTTCAAAAGATCCTTCAGGTATGAGGCAGTTTTCTTTTCGGTGGTCTCCTTCATGTCTTTCGACATGATTTCGCTGGAGTACAGTGCGTATGCTGACTTGGGTGGAATTGGCAATGCACTTCCTGGCGACGTCTTGCGTGCAGCTGCTGCAAGCTTCAAGGCAATCCGGTTGATGCAGTTGGCCTCTGCTCGAGATTCTGCTTTGCCTTTTGCACCATCCAACTTTGGTTGCTTCTTGGCACGCAGTGCCTTGAACTCCTTCCAAGAAAGTTCTGCCTTTTTGCCCTTTCCTCGAACCCGATTCACTAGAAGAAATTTGTCAACTTCTTGCGTCAGGCCTTTGTAAGAGTCGCTTTTCTTGAATTCATCCATCTCAGCTTTGTTTTTCTCTTTCTCGGCTGTAGCTTGCGCATCATAGACCCCTTTTTCAGCAGCCTCAAGGGTCGCCCAAGCTTTGCCAGCTTCTCCAAAAATTTCTCCTGAAGCTCCTCCTTTCTTTACGCAGTACTCGCTGCAAAATATTAGCCAAGAGGACCTGAGCGACCATGAGCGACCCATGGTGGCCCATCACACCATCCGAAAATGGGGGGATAAGAATCATGTCTGCCGGAGACCTTAATGTCAATTTCAATCGTTGTTTTTTCCAACTATATCTATAAGTACATCGTAGATATCATAGTATATCTACTATATATATATATGAATTATACGTCTCAAAGTGACAACATGATTCTTCGTACTACTCTCGTCTCACTCGCATCTTTTTCCTTTCCCTGCCAACAGTCTGTCGGTTTCACCTGCTATCCTCAGGTTTGCTTTGGATCGGTCACTATGTGACATGCGCATAGCCCCAGACCAGTATCACCATCTGGTCAGAGCTTCCTGGTCACCCAAGGCCGGAACCTGCCTTGCAGGTATCACCCAACACACTACTACACCCAAAACACTAGAGGAATTCAAAGGTGAGGATGACTGCGACGAACGGCAGATGGAAAAAGATTGTAGGGAGGTACGACGAATGAAAGCTAAATCCATGGCAGCGCCACCAGGGATCATCGAAACCTAATCTACTAATGTCGTGCTCCTGCTCTGAACGTATTCCCAGTAACCCTGGGCACGCAGGGCAAACAAGATAAACAAGGCTAGATGAATCAGATGGCCAAGCTTTGCTAAGTCAGGATTGCTAGAGCGCCCTCTCACTAAGGTCATCACGGCAGCCACATTGTCCAGGAACCATAGGCCTTGACGATTGCGAAAGAGGTCAGGCCGTTCGATCAAGGCGTACAACAACATTGAAAGTTCGAGCTGTGCAATGTGGGTTTCCGCTGGCTGCCAAAGGGCTTGAAGCTCTGCGCAATTGGTTGCGACAAAACTGAGACGGAGCTGAGATCCGTCGGATTGGAAAAATATGAGGTGGAAACAACCAGAACCTGGATTATCAGCCTCGACAGCAGCGTCTGATGCTGCCAAAAATCGATGTCGCTGCAAGGGAAAAACTGGAAATTCGCGTTTGGGCTCAAAGCGCATCACAGCTTCGATCACCTCGAAGCAAGCTTCAAGCTCTGGGGTCAATACTGTTGTGGCTTCGTCTTGGCGGGCTTTGACGGCCATGAGTCCACCATAGCCAACTCGGCCATAGATACTCCAAGAAGTTGGCAATGCCATACAACTTCGATGCCGTGCCACGGGTGAATTTTCCCGTCTGTCTCGCCGCTGACATAATGTCTCTGACTTTGTCGTGAAGCCGCGAACTGGCCCAAAATTTCACATGGCCAGACTTGTTGATGTCACTCAGGTCGTGGGTCAAACCTAGAAAGGTTCCGGTGCTCTGCATGGGTTGTTTCTTGTCTTCAGCAAAAGGGGAGCCGATCAGGGTGCATAGTTGGTTGACAGCCCATTGGCCCGATCCTTTAGACGATCGGAGGTCTGTAATGGTGGCGTCGTTAAAGTACAGGGAGACCAAAACTCTGCAAAGTCGCTGGGCAAGAGCTTCCACGAGCCTAGAGAATCTGTTGAATGATGTCACCGCCAACGGGAGGCCAAAAAGTAGGCCTGAGTACAGTTGGTACGCTGGGGTTTGCCATTCATCATGGACCCATACTACTACGCAACCCAGGCTTTCCTGCATGGACATGGGACAGTAGCAGTAGTCTGATGGTAGGTCTTCCTGGCCTGTCTCCCAGGCGTCCTGAAGACAAAATGCGTTGATCTCATCTCATCTTCCGACCATCGATGCATCACCAAGCTGATATGCTGGGCTGGTCTGATGGGGCTGCATAGGGTAAGCTTGTTGGCGTCCGAAGAACGCTCCGATTGACCTCCTGTGTCTCCATTGTCAATGACTCGTTGCTTGCCTGACCTCGGCGTACCGTGGAATGAGGCGGTGTTCTTGTCCAGATGTAGGCCAAAAACTCTGCTCGCCGCAGAGGGGGAGTGCAAAAATCATTTGCTGCGTCTGGATGCCAGGCTTCAGCTGGTTCAAGATGCGCTGGTTATGCTTCTGCCATCCCTCCAGCACTTCTGACATCCCGATTCGACGTGCTGGCGGCTGTGGGGGAAAATCCCATGGGAAACCAGTGTCGGCCCATGAGGTGAATATGAAAAGATTAACTGCAATGAAGTCGATGTCCCGCTGTTTTGTCACCTGCTGCACTGCTGCTTCTTGAAGAGTCCTCAAGTGGAGGGTCAGAGTGCTCCAATAGCACGTTGCCTCCACACCGCAGGGGGGCCCATATAGGTAGCGTAGCCACCGGCCACATATTCAGGTCTGAATCTGTCACTGGCAAGTCTTCGTGAGGTAGGGGTTGCTGGGCTCGTTGCAGCGCTCTTCCAAAATGCGCATCAGTTGAGGGGCGGCAATCGCACTAAAGCCACTAAAGCTGCCCTTGGCACCCTTCCCCAATCCGTGCTAGCTGCCTCACTGCACCTGATGCCATGTGTGGGATCAGGCCAGCCATGCTGGGTATGTGCAGAACGGGGGGCCATTAATGAGGTGAGGTCTTCCACCATGGCGAACTTGAAGTTGCTGAACCACGAGGCTGGGAAGAGCTTGCAGAAGGCGAGCACCAACGCTTCTTGGCTCATCACTGGCAGGGCGAGCTTCGGAATTGCTTGGGTTCCTTGAAGCAAAACCACCGTTCTTGCCCACTTGCCATCGGTGCCCCGTTGCAGCGGTTGGCTGTCGAACCCTATCAACAGATTCTCTTCGCACATCTGGTCAATGGCAGGGGCAGTCACACGCCAGCGTCATACCTGCCATCTCCAGCAAAGCGTCCCACATGGCTGAAGTCCTGACACCCGACGTAAATCACCCCGTCCGGCACATTGTCCTGAGATCATGACATCCGTGACAGGCTTCCTGACCGGTAACCCCGGCCTGCTCGCCTGCAGCTCAGATGTCAGCCGGAGCCATAGCCCATTCCCTCATCGCTTTGGGATCCATGTCTAGCCAGTGCTCTCTGCGGCCTACAGAGATGAACGCTGGCATGCGACGGACTGCAAGCTGTGCTAAGCCACGCCTTGCTGCCCACGGCCCACGCCCACCAGCTAGCCGGCAATGGCGAATGCCAGAACATGCAGCATAGAACAGCTGTATACTCCGCTTCCTCCTTGGAAGGTATATCCTGCGTCCGTTGCAGGTGTACGGAACCCACTCCTGAGGGTCATGCACATGATGGCCGTTGGCCACTGGCCATTGGCTAATCTCGTCATGATGTTGTGCCTAAGGAGCTGGTGCTTGCTCCCCCCCAGTGTGTGCAGGCTGCGTAAGAGAGTTCCACATCGTTACTTCTGTAGATGACCACCAATCGAGGGACATGGCCGGGTTCTCCCTGACACTGCCTCCTCCTCCTCTGTCCCGCAGCTGCTGGGTCTCCCTGAGCACGTAGTCGCAGGCCTTGTTGTCAATCTCCACCCGCTTTGCCTCGCGGGTTGACAAGTTAGGCAGGCCATCAGGATACGCCTCTGATCGTAGAGGCCCTGGGGCCCGGCGGCCGTCTTCGAACCGCCGTGGAATCTCACGGGCTCGGCTCTTAGTCGAACAGTCGATCGCCGCTGCAATGAAGATCACCTCTTCCAGCTGGCGGCTCAACAACTCCTGGCGCTTCTCATCTGCCAGATCGTGACTGAGGTCAGTCGACTGTCAGGCACTGCCATCCGCAGCTAATGAACGCCTTGGTGACGGGCGTTGGGGCCAGCCATCAGGTCGGCCATAAGAGGTCGCCCCTCTTGCCAGGATGCAGCTCGTGCCCATCTGCGCGGTGCCAGAGCTTTGGCTATCCAGCCAGCCCTGGTGCCGCCAAGCTCCCAATTGCGCCAGGCCCACTTGTCCAGCGTCACCCGCACATCGGAGCTGAAGCCCGTACATGTCCTGAGGTACCATGCAGGTCAGCGGCCGTGGTGTGGTTGGTGTAGGCCGCAATGAGGGGGAGATCCATCCTGTCCTGATGCTTGTAGTAATAGTCCCAAGCATCGCTCGGCGCCACATCTGGTGGCAGGATGACTCCGCGGCTGCTCCACAGCCACCAGCAGGGGAACTTGAATTTGAACCCTCCAAGATGAGCTGACAGTCTCCCGCACAGCAGGGCATCTTGACCAACAGGGGGAACAACTCAGATTCGGTGTTGGAGGCCAATACGTAGGGGGAGTGCCTAACTTCCACACCATGCATCCAGCATGTGTATGCAGCCAGGTCCGAGCCCTCCCGTTCCAGCCTCAAGACATGCTTGAACTCCAGAAAGGCAGCTGCGTGGAGGATGTTGGCCTCGGTTGCAGCTGGGATATATCAATCCCCGGTAGCTTGCGCAGCATGCGAGGTCACCCCTCGCTAAACACCAGGTCACCCCTGGAATGATCAAGGTCTGGAAAGGTCACCCCTTACCAGACCTAGAAAGAAAAGCAATGAATGCTATTTTGGTTCAACTCCACTGGAGCCAAAATGATAACATTCACTGGCTCACTTAGAGATGATACATGCACACCCAAGCCTGCCAAACTCAATGCATGGGTAAATACATATGTGAATGCACATAACTAATGATATTAATGTTGTTCGTTTTTGTTTTCCTTGATGTCTCTGTCTCAACACACCTCTTCCCATGGCAAGCCTGGCCTGGCTGCTCTTGGTGCTTCCGGTAGCGTGCGAGAGAGTTTGCTTAGCAATTTCCCGCGCTCTTTGGTTTCCTATGCAGAAGTTGTTTGCTGAGGTTCACAAGCGCTCTTACAAGAACTTTATTGAAACAGTGCTGGTGTAGCTATTATATCATATTATATAATACATTTATCATTTATATATATATGTAATGTATGAATATTTGAAGATACAATAGATATTCATCTATTGTATGATATGAGTCGATCGAGCATGCATGTGGGTGGCAAAATGTGCTGACCATGCACTGGGCTGCGGGGTGTGGATAGTAGTTTGTTTGCATCGACTCTTGTAATGTAGATCTGGCATCTGTGCTAAGAAAATGACGCGTTGGAGCATGCCAGAGGCAGGGGCAGCATCCTTGCATATCCTTGCTGACAATTCCGTGTTGAAATTGTCATCTTATTGAATGGTTCCTGTGAATGGGCTCTGTGCGAAAGTATGGATATTTTAAGCATGCATGAAAGTTGTATTAATAGGCGATTGGTTCTATCGGGGAGATGCTTGCTCACAATATTGCGCTTTGTTCTGGAATGTTCGTTCACACTCTTGCTATCTAGTTCATCATGTTTCTGGCAAGAAACACTGTCTTGAAATTCGCAATTGTGAAACTCAACCAAGTAATCGATATCCTTCCTACTCAGTGTGACCTTACAGTTGCACTGTGAAGCGCTTCATACTCTTGGCGAAACAAGTCCTGCACCTGACCTCAGCTCCACATGATTCAATGGGCCCCAGCAAACTGTGGAAATCAGCACTCATAAGCATAGACTTTACATAGGATTGTGATTATTTTAGACAATATAATATATTATATAATTGGGATATTGTATGATATTGTGTCCCTTCAGTGCCAGGCCATGGTCCTCGTCAGTCCATTCCACTCTTGCCATGTACGATGCCGGAGGCGGAGCTTTAGAACTCAAGCGGCGCATCGAGGCCTTGTTTCAACAGCAGCGGTACCCAGACCCAGACTTGCATGACAAATCTAGGCAACACCCAAAGCGAATCCAAAGCTAAAATATGCTAAAATAACGTCACATAAATATCATAAATCCTATCAAAAAGTGTTCTAAATCATTCAAATCATCAAAATCATATCAAAATCCAGTGGAGTCTCGTCTTTGAGCAGCTTAGCTCTGTGTCCAAGATACCTTGTGACCATCGACAGCAGGGCCTGCCCCGCCCGCTGATGGCATGTCGACATCTGCATTGATGGAAGGCTGACTGGGACTCGCCATTGATTCGCCACAGATTTCCCGTGGATCACCTACTGCGACTTCCCAAAGGATGAGCTGCACGCTAAATACGCTAAGAGCACCAAATGCTGAGTAGGTAACTTAAACAGGCAACTCAAACAGGCAACTCAGCTTGCCCGTCAATGCCCATCAGAAAAGGATCAAAATCTGGTGTTTCGGAAGACTATGGCAACTGCCATTCTGTGCTAGAAAATGTTGGACATGGCAATAAACAAAGGAAGAAAATAGGTCCATACCTTCTTGTTCCTATCCGAAGAGAATAATCCCTTCTTCCTGTTACTAAACCCCATCCTAATACTAAAAACTAGTGTCCATCTCCAATTTTTGAAAATTTCAGATTGGCCAATTTGATTTTTAATTGATCCCCTTTAGAAAACAATTTAAAAATCAACGTACCATTTGTGGGTTCCCCCCTTGGGTGTTTAGTATTATGGGGAACCTTCGAAATCCCATTTTTTGCAATATTTTAATTGCGTTATATAAATAAATTTAATTGCTTTTGAGATCGGAAAAAATAGTGTTTATTATTAAGGGTTTTAATTTAGTATTAGGGGGAAGCTTCGAAATCCCATTTTTGGCAATATTTTAATTGCGGTATATAAAGAAATTTAATTGATTTTAATCCCTTCCTCCATTATAAATATTATAATGCATGAATAACATGACTTCGATTTGGTTCCCTAATAATAAATACCACCCTAGTACTAAAAACTACTTGCAGTGTTTATTATTAGGGGGGGGACGTTAGGGGGAAGGGATTAATGAACGAAATTGTCCTCGACTCAGCAGCTTGGAGACTTTTTCATCTCTTTCTGGCAAAACAAGACCTCGCAGGGCTCCGAGGAACGCGCTTCCAACCTGAATAGAGGCACCCTTTGAATCCCTTTGATGCAATCCTGGGAGGCATGACCTCTCAAGTGCCCCAGTTTCTATCAATGATTGGCAAAGCTAGCCTCTGCGGCAGCCTCCATTGCTGCAGCAGCACCTAAGGACGAATCCCGAAATCACCGGAATCTGTGGGTGGGGATGTTGCTAGGGCATACAATTTACAAAGCACTCAAATACCCAAAAGAAATTTCAGACATGTTCAGAATCACAGCAATCAAGCTGATTTCTTTCTCCACGCTTGACACATTAGGATACATTAGGATGCTATTCATCTATTTTTCCATACATTTCCGCGGCATGCCCCTCTGAGGCTCGGACCACCTTGTGAAGGAGGGCTTTGCGGAGGGCTTCTCAAAGGGCCTCCGAAACCTGCTGAAGGATCTGCAGGATCCCTGAAACATTCGAACGGGGCCTCGGAAAATCTCAGCAAATCTTGGCCCACTGTGGCAGGCAATGGCTCAGACATTAACTGCTGTCACCGCATGTCACCGCAACTGGCCTTCAACTGGAACCAGAGTTTGAAAGCGGCTCTTTCAACACACAAACCAATTGAAAGTGATTCTATGTCCTGATTACCCATCTAGAAACAAAAGTCGTCCGTAGAGATTGCATTATGATCGAAAAGTGGTCTGGGACCTCCATTTCCTCTCACAATTCAGGTTGCTTCCATCAAGTTAACTTCTTATAACATCTTATAACATCTTATAACTTCTTGCCACAAATGGATTATATAACTATGATTAACTGGTCCAGCTGGACTTCACTGCACACAATGAGTCTTCGAACTGCTGCTGTACTCGCAACCTGCCGGTTCGAAATCATAATGCGGCTTCGACGAACAAACGAACTGATGCTCCTTAAGCTCAACACCTGATCCGTTTCGCAGCACTCGTCTTCGTAAGGACCCCTGCACTGTCGCTGCTGCTGCATTGTCGCCCACTTCAGTGATTGAATGAGGGGAAACAAAAGGTAAGGATGACGCGATGATGCTGATGTTCGCATCATATGTAGATCCTGTGGATAGAATTCTCACTGGATGGAACTTTGAGCTGGCGCAAAGAAATCAAAAAATGCAGGCAAGAAAAATAGTTCTCTTTCTTGGAACAGTCGCAAACAGCCTTAGATCTTAGGAGGAATAGCACTTCCCAATCAAAGAATACCCAGTGTATTCATTCAATGGCTAACTAACGCAATAAGGCAAGACGCTCTCTACTGGTTATGTGAAGTTACCTGCAAAAAAAGGCACTGCACACTGCCCTCCCCCGCTGTTTGGAAATCCGCTTCTTAAGCTGCAACTTTGGCAGCACAAAGCCATTGCCTAGCTACGCTCCTCTTTGGAAGCAACAAACATTTGACTTTTGATCAGTTGATACAGTATCAGTTGTCTGGCCCCGTTTTGAGTTCTGAATCATCTTGTGAACTTCAGTAGGGTTCAGATGGGTTCGGTCTTTATCGCATCGTGCTTTTGAATATGTTTGAGTGCTTTTGACATTTTTGACCCATCTACTGGAGCTATCATGAAGCGAGATCAATTTCCTGAGGGTGAATCTCCGTCAGAGCTCATCTGGGCGAGGAAACGGCGCTGTGGACGGCGCTCTGGACGAGCGGAACCTTGGAGCCAAGTCATGTGTTTGAAATTGTTTGAACATCAAATGAACATCAAATGAACATCAAATGAACATCAAATCAAAATAAATCAAAATAAATCAAACAATCTTAGTGACTTAGTGCCTTTCATGTGCCTCGTACCAATGCAATGGAAGGAGGCTCTCCATTATTTTCCCAGAAAGAAATGATGCGTTCCTTTGTGCTGGCAATGTCTACCAGTACAACATGGATTCTGGATGTGTTAGACATTCGGAGGATTTCATGTGCGGAGCTGCGTTGCTGAAGTGCTGCGCAAGGGCTAGGCAAAACAAAGCATAGTCATGACTCAGAATTGTCAAGCTTTCGGTTGTTGTTTCACGTGTACTGATTATACATTGGTTGCGGGTGGTCTTGCTAAATCGGGTCATGTTTCATGTGCAATCCAAACCCGGTGTCTTTAAATTTAAGCGGAGATAGTTGCGTTGCAGCTTGGACCTCATGATCTGAATCTCGAAACGTCAGATGTTGAAAGCACTGTCTAATATTTCTCCCTGCGCATGTGCCGATAGTCGCTCCCAAGATATCAGATTTGGCCATATTTGATCCGCAAGAATTCAACAACCATCAGCTATAGTTTGAATCAATATCATTCAGTATCCTTCAATGTCATTCAATATCAATACCGATTCTTATGGTTGCTCACGTGGCATTGACGCCCCCAAGTCTCAGACCATCCCAGCCACACCTCCTTGGCAACACAACAAACTCACAGAGTGCAGCTGGTCTGTGCTAAGACCTGATTATCCCTGTGCTGTGAGGTTGATAAACATTCATTGATCCAACTAAAAATCGAGGTCTCAAAGGTACTGCACCCTTGAAGTGCGTTACATCCAGAGAGCAGAGCAAGTTATGACACCTCTTGTCGCAATTTGAACACTGAGCTCAAAACTTGCCTCCTCCTTGGTGCTGGGCCAATTGAGCAAAATGTGTTTTAAATCTTGCCTTCTGGACCCACGGAAGAATTGAACCCACTCAAAAGAACACTGACGGCCAAATTAGGTGAAAGCTGCAGGATATGGCTTGCAGTCTGGGCAATTTGGTTGCTGATCAGGATATGCGGATATTGTTTGTGAGATAGCCTCTCTATCGGATCTATTGTCCAATTATTCCAATTCCAAATATTCCAAGAGACTTTCCAAAAATGCAGATATCCACCTCTTCTCTGGTGAGGTCGGGTGCAGATCATAACAGATCTGAACTGTCGAGAATTGGGCTACCACACATGCTCTTCGTGGACGCTGATTCGCTCCTTTTCACCGTTCAGGGCAATCGCCATCAGTGCTTGGCTCACCTCGGGTGATGGGTGAAAGTTCAAAAAGGTCATGAAGAAGTCCCAAGGTCCCAACAAAAGAAGGCCCAACAAGTTCTGATTTTGTTTCACAGGAAAAATGCCTGAATTTGCTGTTTGGACATGTTTTCGCCTGCGACTCTGGAGTCGTAAAATATCGTAAAATGTGTGTGGACCTCAAGTGTTTCGGAACACCTTGAGATGCTCTGCTATCCTCTTTCTACAGGCTTCAAAGGGGAAGCAAGCGGAACCGATAGTGAAGTACGCAATAGAAGCCAATATATAAGCATCATCGAGAACTACAAGACCAAGCTTGCAACTCACCATTCGCCTGGAACCTTCTTCATCTGGGACAGGTGCTAGTGACGCGATGCCGCTGCTCCAAAAGATGAAGAGTTGCGCTCCAACGTTCTGGTGAGCGCAGTCGGCACAATGGCAATAGCTCTACAACAAAACCAGGTTGGAAATTAAACTAAGCGAGAATCTACAACATCCATACGCATACGTGCCTAGGTCTTTTTCATCATGTATTTACCGCGTGTATAGAAAATATTGCAATATTGCATATTTATGCATATTTCAGGTGTCATCATTCAACCAATGTTATCTGTGTGATGTACAATACCCCTGACTGCAAACATACATGATGCGTATTTTCATTATATACCCACTCACGCATACCCACACAAGTTCATGCCAATGTGCAGTTTCAGTCGATTTCGCCCATGGGTTTTCGTTTTGCAACACAATTCAAGGGATTTAAACGGAGATGTTCATCTTGAACGCATTATTTCCGATTACCCTACACTCTGCGTGCAGCATCAAGCATGCTCTCGTATTTTCGTTACGTCAAACGAAGCTTCTCTTCAATTTTCGCTGAGCTCAGGGAAAAAACATTCGCAAGCAAGCGCAGGGGGAATACAGTTGTGACATCTTGTGATATCTAGTAGAAAGTGATGAAGGAGAGTGCCGAGCACATGGTTGGTGGGATTGAGCCCTCCATTTCAAAAATCATGACATCAAGAAGGCAAATCGCCGAAGTCAAAATGCTTGCCAGAAGCATGTTTCAAAACCCGCAAAGAAATGCAAGTTTTCTTTGGAAACAAGGCACTTGAATTGGTTTGAACCCCACCAGGCTGCTTCCTCCGAGTATGGGCAGAATCTCTCGAGACTCAGGTGCTGCATCATCGATGCCACCTGTCGCCGTTCATAGGCAAAACGATGACTTCCCCGGCGATTTGCGATTCGAACAAAGAGACAATAAAGATATGGATACAGTATGGATACAGTGGATAGCCTGGATTCTGGTGTTACAATACGGTACAATATGTTACAATGAAATGATGAAGTGCAAATTGCAGCACATCGGGCGTTGAGGTCCTGTTGCAAAACCCAGCTTCATCCCTGAGATGATCTGAGATGCTGGGTCCGCTGCACTCACAAATCTGGTGTCCGCAGCTTTGGTTTCACCCAGATTGCCAGTATGGTAAGGATCAAATGGGTCGCGACCTGGCCCACTGTGGTTGGATCAGTGGTGGAAGGTCCACAGAGGTCCACAGAGTTTCAATCATCATGAGCTAAATGGAAAGCAAATGAAAGCAATATATAATATTATATAATATATTATAATATTACGCGGCTGAACGAAATTGATCTGCTAGATGGTCAGGAGATCGTAAATATTGAAAGAATGGCAGTCTTTCTAGCACCTTCCCTGATTTCCCTGCGCTTTGCTGCTCTTCCAGCACATTTGATGAAACTGGAAAGCCTGCAACACATCCAGCAACACATTCAAAGCCACAGCCCCGGGCCGCCTGTTAGGGTAAAGTTGCCAATCTCCCAAATCACTTCTTGAGCGTGGAATTGTACAGTGCTGCCCTTGGCTACATGCAAATGCCATTGGAGGGTTTGAGGTTTGGCAAACAAATCTTCTCATATTTTTGCATATGTTTGCTTTATCTGTCCTGCCAAATGTGTCCGACTTGTCCTTCTATATAGGTAATTAGGTGTATCATGGTGTATCTGTATCTGCATACTTCGTGTTGATTGACAGCCCCTTCTGACAACAAGCTATCCTTCAGTGTTACAGGCTCGTGTGGTAGGGCCTGATTCCACTGATGGCCCGTGAGTTTTTGTGTTTTGGCTCAAACTATGACTTGTCAGTCTTCATCCATTTTTGTCAACCCCACGAAAAGATCTGATAAGGTATGAGTTACACGTGATGGGTATGGCGGGTGACTATGCTGAAACTGTAAACAATAAATATTGCCTGCACATCTAGCATCATACTGAAAGCACGCCAATCCTACCGTGCGAAAAAAAGAACTCCTGACTGTTGTGAGCTGGTACTAGTAGTGCACATACTGAGGCATACACCATATGGCAAATGAAGTCCAATGTCAACACGGACGACATTCCCACCAACATCAAAGACGAGCACGCCAGTTGTACCTCTCTCACGCGTTGGAGCGCTTCCCATGTCCCTTGTACTTAATGATGGTAATGTAATACTAACAATATATTACATTCTGATACATTCTGTATAACAAACGGCTTTTGAACCAGCACGCAGCCAAAGACTCAGCCTTCCCGGCGCACAAGAAAGGTGGTGAAAGCCGCAATGCGCAAAACGCAAAAGGCTGTCGATGAAGTCAGGCTGTGAACTACATCGAACTTCATAGCCTGCTCGAAGTGGAATGTCGAACAACCTTTGCAGGGAATCCATTCAGCCATTCAGATCTTCAGCGCATTGGCTGCCACACAGCTCTCATAACTTTGAGTTACTTTAAGTGCAGCTCTTTACTTTAGAATAGAAGTTCGTGATCTTCATGTCACCTATGTGATCAATACATACTTCAGTCTCGGCTAGTAGAACTGACTTTCCTGTCACAAATAATAGCAATGTGTACATAGAAGACTCATCAAGTCTTTGCCTGTACAACTCGCGTGGTGTCTGCCGTCCAGCTGAGGCAGCAACAAATGGCCATGAACGAGACAATGTTCAAGATCATACTGAGGCTCAGGTGAATGACCTTGGTGCACCAACATAGACAAACCAAAGTCTCAAATGGCCATGCAAAGAAAGCCTTGCCAATGCCGTGAAAAATAATCGTTCAAACACTGCGCATCTTGTTTCAACATGTTTCAACATGTTTCAAGAACAAATTACTTTGCTGTGATTTCCTCCAGTCCAATGTGTTCTTGATTTTCTTGTGATTTCCACTGGAATTTACTCTGAAGCAATCAGATCTGAGTGCCAGGGCAGCTCGGAAGGCCGAATCTCGTAGGATCGTCCCGGAGCCCATTGACCCAAAGGCCTCGTACCGCGAGGCAAAAGAAAATCGGAAAAGGACATCCAGGAGACATCCACATCAAAGGACTCACAAATCTCACAAGAAGAAGACAGACTATGACAGACTGCAAGTCAATTTAAGTCATATTTAAGTTATTTTAAGTTTACTCTCAAAAAGAAAACACTGATTGTGCAGGATTATGCAGTATGCACGGTTGGTCGGTTTCCTGGCTGTTGCCAATGCTACGTCGAGTCAACTTATCATGGGCAATATTGTGACGTCTGGAAAATGTTAAGCCATACAGAAGCAGTTGTGGAAACAGCTCATAGTGATGGCAAGCAAAGGTAAGCAGGTATCTCTAGGAGATTTACAGTATCTATGTTCAGCTCACCACTCAAGCCGCACTGCTGCGCCCATTCTCCTGGCCTCTGCAACTTTACCAAAGGCTGCAATTCCCAGGCACCAAGCAACTACACCTGGCCGCAAACGCACAATGTAAGCAATGAAACTCCCAAGTTGAGCCCTCGTTGAATCAAGTCAGGTTGGCTCATCAGTAGGGCAAAGGATGATGCATACCTTGACTTGGACCAAGACTGCAACTTTTCATAAATACAACGAAAACGAAAGGACTCACTTTGCTATGCCAAGGACCCGACACATTATTCCCTTTCACACATACTGCCATTGTACACCTGCAGATCTCAACATTTGATGTCTCTTTACACAATAATTCATAGAAATGTCAAACAGCAGCAACACCTCAGAAACTCAGCAATCTGCACCAACAGTTTGACGTCTTCATTGCCACGCTGAAGACTCAAAGCTTACCCCTTCCAAGGCACCCAAGGCCACACGACTCTCCACTAGACCAAGCTTGAAGGCCAAAGGCAGCGGGTGATGCATGAGTCAAATGGCATACAGTCTGTCTGAAAGAATGGAGCACTGCAAGTAGAAAAATATTGTGTTCTTATCACAACATCAAACATTACTCACTCTTCTGCACACAACTCCAGCCAGTTTTGGTGTATGGATGTGTATGGCATGTGCTAGGGCCTTGGAAAATGCGCATAGTGCTCTTCCTTTGAGAGCTCCTTGCCTTGGCTATGGACTGGATGTCAAGGTCCAATTCGAGAATCCTCTGCTTCCAGTGTTGTTTTATGTTGTTTCCACTCGGAGGTTTGGTCTATGTTGCCCTTTCATCTTTGGACGTGTCTAAGCCACATTTGGGCAAATCCTGCCGGCTGAGGCAGCCGCCGCAAACATAGCACCAATAGGTCCGTTTCCGGCAGATGCTGGACCTGATTCACTTGATCATCCTTTGCACTTTTCCCAACTTCTGTGATTAAAGTAAATAAATCAAATCATTCAACTTCATTTACAAACAGATTCATGATCGCAACCGCTTAGAAAATCCAAGCCCTCCGTGCATGCAATGTCAGTGTCTCCAACAAATCACAATGATTGGATGCCACTTGGTGGCAGAGCGATACTTCCCAGAGATTCTTGCAGGTCTATTTAAATACTCAGAAAATGCAAATGGTCCCTTTTGAACAAGCCAAAACCATCCAAAACTATTTTAAAAAGCTTCTGCCTGCACTGCATAAAGTTGCACCCAGATTCCCGTTCAGAGGGAGCTCTGCACCTGGACCAGCTTCTGAACGTTCCAAGTAGGAGTTCATTCCATATTAGTGGAAATAGGCGAACGATGCCAATGGAAATATTGGAAATCTTGATCAGGTGGCATGTTCTACATTCTGCAAGATCAGTGTCGGCAGAAAGGGCCCACAGCATCTGAGTGCACAGAGACCTATTGCTTCAAAATGCTTCAAAATGTTTCCAATATCATCAGCTAGCCGCCAAATGTTGCAAGAGTAATTGTCTTACGTGGATCTTACAGGGTGGCCATGGGTGGCCTAGGGCACCGTCTCCACTGCTGTTGCTCCATGAGCTCCTCGTACACCACAGCTTTCAGAGGTTTCCACAGGCCCAACAGCAAAAGTCCAAACCAAATACCAAAGATTCAAATCATGTCCAAACTATTTCATCATATTTCATCTATCAAATGTTGGGGTTCGTCCATGGTAAGTCTTCCTCAATGTTTTGCTCATGGAAGTGGAAGAAAGTCAAAACCCATCAAAAACAGTTGAGAAGCGATAAGCAAATGAGGGGAAAAGCATGACACAGGGGTGAGTCTTGGGTGAGTACAGTAGCGGATGCTCACTCCAACTAACATTGGTTTCAAGGATCTTTCAGCCAACATACAAAATTAAGTGAAAACGATGCCTCGAAGCTCTCTTCCGCATCATTTTGCTGACGCCAGGCCTGCATCTGCGGAGTGGACAGAATCTGTTTGATCCTGTTTGTATTTTATACTTGACAAGGGGAACAACCCCATGGCCAACAGAATCTGGGCGGTTAAAAGAAACTGGGTCATCAATGACAGATCATTGAGGAGTAACCGGGGTAGTGTTCCCGAATGGGGTGAGATCTTCAAGACCAACTGCCCTAACGTGCCTTGAGAGAGTCACAGGATATGCCTTCATGTTTCTGATCTCCGCAGCGACCGCAAAATTCCTCCCATTCAAGACCGACAAGTCCGATGGAGGCAACGGAGGGTCGGAGCCAAATCTCTATAAGGCAAAATGTGCTTCTTTGATTGCTCGCCTCTTCGCCACCTTGCAAATTGATGATAATTAATGCAAAATGATACTGTTCCTGCTGATTAAGTTGCTGACATGGAGATCAACCCCCTGCCCAAGAGATGATAGCAATCCCTGGGCAAATGCACCATGTGAACCTATCTCAGTTCTTCCTATTTCGATGCTGTCCTGCCCACATCGCGGGCATGTTGCGATGTCCACGTTCAGCTCCACCAAGAATTTGCCACACTGCGGCCGAGTCTGGAGAGCTGAAAATCTGCACATATATCTACAGTATCTGCGGAAGAGACACCAAACTTTCAAAAAATACTTGAGGCATCTTGAGGCCAAAGGGAAGGGAACGAAAAGTAGTCTAGAAAGGCGGGAGCATATGCACCTTCGGATCTGGAAACGGAAGGGAGGGGGGAAAACAGATAAATGGAGACCAGAAGAGAAAATTTGTTGGAACAGTTCATGCTACTTTCTCTTCTCCTATTTTGCTGGTAGTTTTGCGGGATACACCTTGGTTTGTTATTTACTAGTACATATACTTTTGCTAGATCGTAAATATCGAGTGGTGTTCCTTTGGGCGCATCTGGATGCATGGATACATAGCATGTGTTAGACTGCTATGTTGCCGAATGTTGCCTATGTGCCTATTGAGTTTTGTGTGCATTTTTTGCCTCGGCCCATGAAGAACCAGCATTGGCTGTATTGATCCGTTCTTGTGGCGTGAAGGTATCGCACATAGAAATGGCGTGTATCATCGTGTATCGCCCGATCTCGATTTTGGCGGTTCTGGATAGAGGGCGTGGCGACCTCTATGTTGCTGCTGTGTTTACTGATTTTCGTATAGTTTTGTCTTTTGTCTTTGATACCTTCACCAAGTCTTGTCGCATGAAGGTATCGCGCATAGACAATGTATGGAACCCTCTTGATTTTCGTGCGTGTTGGGTGTTGGACTGCCATGTTGCTGCTTTGTTTGCTGGATTCTGTCTTGTTTGATACCTTCAGAAGGTTTGGCTGGCGGCGTGTTAATATTATGACCCTCAAAACGACCCCAAAACGACCCCTGAAACGACCCTCAAATAGGAGCTAGATAGGTGACTGATGCCCAGATACGTACTCTCAGGATCGGGGTGCCAATTCATTATGTGAAGCTGTGCAGGAGTTTTAGAGCGGTCTAACTTTTGTGCATAGGCCTCAGGCTTTAAAATGCACAAAAACAATGAAAACTGGCTCTGCAATAAAAT